>Ga0307516_10002208_pt1 | contig 26358 bp, 17 predicted proteins | sample 19_EM_MG_FD_203310 | JGI IMG/M metagenome (GOLD analysis project Ga0307516, IMG submission 203310) | Populus trichocarpa ectomycorrhiza microbial communities from riparian zone in the Pacific Northwest, United States - 19_EM | ecosystem: Host-associated > Plants > Roots > Unclassified | place...
AGTCCGAACGCGAGCGCCAGTGCAAGAACCAAGCCCCCTAAAAGGATGAGGAAGGTTCTTTGCACGATATCGCCTCCCACCTCGACCTGACTTAGGGCGATCATCACGACGAAAGTCATGATGAGGTGTCGGGCAATTTTACCGAGGATGTCGGCGTCGGAAATCTGTGCGTCGAGACAGTAGGTGTTGACGGCTTCGCCCACGAACCGGGCGAAGTACGAGCCCAGCACGAGGATGAGCATGGCGACCAAAATCTTGGGCGCGAACAGCTCCACGCGCTGCAGCAAGTCAGTGATGTACGTGAGCCCGAGACCGTTGAAGGCGATGATCAGGGTCGCCAGTATCACCACCCAATAGGCGAATAGCCCGAAGATCGTGGTCGTATCCCCTTGCAACCCGCCTTGCTGCAAGAAATGATCGGTTCCGGCCCGCTCGGTCAGCACGTTGAAATTGATCGCGCGCAGCGCTTTCTCGATGGCAAAGCGCACCCCCTTTGCCAGTATCCAGCCGACCGCGACGACGGCCAGCGCCAACGCCAAACGCGGCAGGAAGGCGGCGATCTGGTGCAGGAACTCGCGTGTCGTCTCGAGAAACATGTCAATACTTTGCATGAAGACCTCCGGCGGATTCGCGGCGCTGCGCGGTATCTACGATCATTTCGCGGCGCCCCATTCAAGAATGCCTTGCAAGGGAATGCCGACCCAGGTGGGTCGATTACTGAGCTCGTAGCGAAGTTCATACAGGGCCTTTTCGAGCTCGAACAATCCGAGAAGCCCGTGGCCCGGAGTCAATGACGTGAACGCGGAAGTCCGGCGCGCCTCCGCTTCGTAGGCCGAGAGGAAGGCGGTGCGCACTTCCAAGGTCCACGCGTGTGCCAATGGCGCGAGCTTGGCGAATTCAACCTCGTAGTGCGCCACGCTGCGCAAGGCACTATGCTCGACATAGCTGAACGAGCGCAGCATGCCGGCAACGTCCCGCAACGGGGATTGCTTGGCGCGCCGCTGTTCGATGCTGTGGCCTGGTTCGCCTTCGAAGTCGACGATCACGAAGTCGTTGCGCGTCACCAGAACTTGTCCGAGGTGATAGTCGCCATGGATGCGTATCTTTTGCCCCTGGGCATCCTCCGCGGCGGCTGCTTCGACACGGGCGAGCAGCCGGTCTTGATGAGTCAGTACTTCGTTTGCCTTGTCGCGGTCGGCGGCAGGAGTCTGCTCGATGGCGGATTTCAGCAATGCAAGGGCAGTGCGCGCCTCGCCGAGCGCGCGCTGCCGGTAAGCGTCCATGTCGGCGCGCGACAAGGGCTCGGGATCGAAGTCGGCCTTGCCGGTCCGCGTGGCAAGCGCGGCGTGCAGCTCGGCCGTGCGCTTCGCCAACGTGCGAATCATGACGAGGAATGCTTCGTGGGCATTGACGGGAAGCGCGTCGGTGGCGGGCGCAGTGCGATGCACTTCGAGAAAGCGCAGCAGGTACTCCAGCGCGTAGGTCCACCCGTCGCCTTGATTCGCCACGTAGGCCTGCAGCATCGCGAGTAGTTTCGTCCGGCCATCGTTGCCGGTGTATTCGAGAACGCCGGCGAGCGGTGCGCAATTGCCGTACCGCACGACCTCCGTGAGATACAGTCCCATTTCGAGTTCGGGGCTGGCCCCGTCCCGGAGCCTGCGGTACCCCTTCAAAATGAGCCGTTCCCCCATGACGACTATGGTGTTGGAACTGGAGCCCTGCGGCCGCGCGGCCGGCAGCGACGCGAAGTCGGTGCCCGCCAACTGTCCAAAGGCGGCGGTCGGACGGAAGTGCAGCTTGCCTTGCGCGGTCGCGATGTCGCGGCTCTTCGACACCGCAACCACGATCGCCCGGCAAAAGGTCTCGTCCGCAAAAGCATCTCCCATGACTCCGACGTTTGCCTGTTGGCGGACCTTGGCGATCGCGGAAGTCGACAAGTTGCGCACCCGATCCTCGTCACGATCTTCCCACGCTTGCGCCAGAGGCATGAAATAGGAGGCGGGCTCCTCCGTGGTGCCAACCTCGAGCAGAGCAAGCAACCAGCTCAATTTACCTTCCTGCCACACGACGTGATCGGAAATGCGGGCGCGTTCGATCGTCACGCCCTTGGCCGCGTACCAGCGCTGCGTCTCGATGAAGCGGGGCAGCGTATCCGTCTCGAATTGCAGGCGCGTTTTTTCCGCCATGCCGATGCGCCATGGCACCACGCGGTCGCGGAACAGGCTGTTCCAGCCGTCGAACAACACCACCACCGGGCGCTCGTCGATGGAAAAGACCGGCTCGTGCCAGGAAGGCGCCTCGGCGTTCGTGGTGAGCTTGAACCAGTAGAAGCCGTGGGCCGAGAGGGTCAGCAAATACGGCAGGTCGCCGATCGGCGGGAACGTGGTTCGTCCCAGCATTTCGACGGGAACCCGTCCCTTGAACGGAGCCAGATTGAGTTCCACCGGCTGCGCGGTGCGCGACAGATTGGCGACGCACAGGACCGCGTCATCGCCGTATTCGCGCAGGTAGGCCAGGATCTTGCGATTCCCGGGCCGGAGGAAGCGCCGCGCTCCGCGTCCGAAGGCCTGGCTGGTCTTGCGCACGGCCAGCAGGCGCTTGGTCCAGCTCAAGAGCGAACTGGGATCGCGCAGCTGCGCCTCGACGTTGGTTGCCTGATAGCCGTAGATAGGGTCCATGATCGGCGGGAGATACAGCCGCTGCGGGTCCGCCCGTGAAAATCCCGCGTTGCGGTCCGGGCTCCATTGCATCGGCGTGCGCACTCCGTTGCGATCGCCGATGAACACGTTGTCGCCCATGCCGATCTCGTCGCCGTAATACAGGATGGGCGAACCCGGCATCGACAACAGCAGGCTGTTCATGAGCTTGATGCGGTCGTGGTCGTTTTCCATCAAGGGCGACAGGCGCCGGCGGATCCCCAAGTTGATGCGTGCGCGGACGTCCGAGGCGTACGTGGTGTACATGTAGTCGCGCTCTTTGCTGGTCACCATCTCCAGCGTCAACTCATCGTGATTGCGCAGGAATATCGCCCACTGGCAGCTATCCGGTATGTCCGGAGTCTGCTGCATGATCTCGGTGATCGGATAGCGGTCTTCCTGCGCGATCGACATGTAGATCCGCGGCATCAGGGGAAAGTGGTAGGCCATGTGGCATTCATCGCCGTCGCCGAAGTATTCACGGACGTCTTCCGGCCACTGATTCGCCTCTGCAAGAAGAAACCTGTTCTGATAGTTGGCGTCGATCGCGGCGCGCAGCTGTTTGATGACCTGGTGCGTCTCGCGAAGATTCTCGTTATTGGTGCCTTCGCGCTCTACCAGGTAGGGGATCGCATCGAGCCGAAAGCCGTCGACCCCCATGTCGAGCCAAAAACGCATGATTTGCAGGACCGCATCCAGCACCCGCGGATTGTCGAAATTCAGGTCCGGCTGGTGGCTGAAGAACCGGTGCCAGAAGTACGCTTTCGCGACCGGATCCCAGGTCCAGTTCGAAGTCTCGGTATCGAGAAAGATGATGCGTGTTTCAGGATACTTCTGATCGGTATCGTTCCAGACGTAGAAATCCCGTTCGGGCGAAGCGGGCGGCGATCTGCGCGCGGCTTGGAACCAGGGATGCTGATCGGACGTATGATTGATGATGAGTTCGGTGACGACCTTGAGGCCGAGACGGTGGGCTTCGAGCAGCATTGCGCGAAAATCGTCCAAGGTGCCGAATTGCGGATGGATGCCCGTGTAGTCGGCGATGTCGTAGCCATCGTCCTTCAGCGGCGAAGGGTAGAACGGCATCAGCCAGATGGTATTCACGCCCAGGTCGCGGATGTACTCCAGCTTGGAGGTCAACCCCGGAAAGTCGCCGATCCCGTCATCGTTCGAGTCGAAAAACGACTTGACGTTGAGCTGGTAGATGACCGCGTCCTTGTACCACAGATGATCATCGACGATCAGTCCCGATGGTGCTGCGGATTCTTGGACGGGAGATTGCACGTCGTTCATTGGATCGCGCTACAGGAAATAATCGAAGTCTCGTTCACTGCGAAGGTGACGCCGCACCCTGAAAACATGAGCCGGCATGCGCTGCGGATCGAGCATGACGAAGTTTCGCGCGCCGCGCCACTGATAACGCTGATCGCTCACCAAATCGTGCACCTGATAGGGCTGCTGCGGGTCGATCCCGAGTGCCCCAAGATCGACCATCAGCCACCCCGACTGCGCATTGTAGGGATCCAAATTGACGACCGTCAGGACGATATTTTGCGACGCGGCATCGTGTTTGACGTACGCGATCAACTGCTCGTTGTCGACCGCGCAGAAGGTGAGATTGTGATCGGATTGGAGTGCCGGATTGTCGCGGCGAATACGGTTGATCCGCGCGAGCAGCGGCCACAGGCTGTCGGGTCGGTCGATTGCCCATGCGCGCAGCTGATATTTCTCGGAGTCCCGGTATTCCTCGCTCCCAGGCTCACGCGGAGTGCTTTCCATCAATTCGAAGGCCGGCCCGTAAATGCCGTAATTGGCCGACAAAGTCGCGGCGAGTACCAGCCGCGCCGCGTACACGGCGCGCACGCCGGTGTGCAGCGCCTCCTGGAGGATGTCGGGTGTATTCGGCCACACGTTCGGGCGGAAGTAGTCGCTCCCGGGCGCCTGGGAGAGTTCGGAGAAATACTCCGTGAGCTGTTGCTTGGAGGTGCGCCACGTAAAATAGGTGTAGGACTGGGTGAACCCCAGCTTGGCAAGCCGGTGCATCACCTTGGGGCGCGTGAAAGCCTCGGCGAGGAACATCGCGTCGGGATGGGTGCGCTTGATTTCAGCGATCACCCACTCCCAGAAGGCGAACGCCTTGGTATGCGGATTATCGACGCGAAAAATGCGTACGCCCTGCGAAATCCAGTAGGCGATGACGCTCTTCAGTTCCTCCCAGAGGCTCCGCCAGTCGTCGCTCTCGAAGTCGAACGGATAGATGTCCTGATACTTCTTGGGCGGATTCTCGGCGTATTGCACGCTCCCGTCGGGGCGGTGCCGGAACCACTCGGGATGCGAGCTCACGTACGGATGATCGGGAGCGCATTGGAATGCAATATCGAGGGCAATGTCGATGCCGGCCTCGCGTGCCTTTTCGACGAGACTTTTGAAATCCTGCAGCGTGCCCAATTGCGGCAGGATGTCCTTGTGTCCCCCCTCGGTGGAGCCGATGGCCCAGGGGCTGCCGACGTCTTCGCTTCCCGCCGTGAGGGTGTTGTTGGCGCCCTTGCGGTTGACCCGGCCGATCGGATGGATGGGCGGCAGATACAGCACGTCGAAGCCCAGCTGGGCCACGTACTTGAGACGTGCCTCGACGTCGCGGAAGGTCCCGTGTCGCCTGGGTTCACCGGCGGCGGAGCGGGGGAACAATTCGTACCAGGTGCTGAACTGCGCTCGTTTGCGGTCCGCGACCAGCTCTTGGCTGGCGCTCGCGGCAAAGCGGCGGTCGGCGCAGCGGGCCGCGATCGCGGCCCGCGCCGGGTCGAGCGCGATCGCCTTCATCGCAGCGGCATCCGGCCGCTGCTTCGTGCCGTCCGCCGTATCGCGCAGCAGCGCGGCCCAGGTTGAGAGGGCCGACGCATCATCGGCACGGGCCCGGCGCGACGCCGCTTCGACCAGGCCCGCGCCGACCTGCAAGGCAATCCGGATGTCGTTGTAGTCATCGCGCCGCGTGAGGTCATGACGCCAGGACTCGAAGTGATCCACCCACGTCGTCACCGTGTACCGGTAGCGCCCGGGAACCGGTGGAGTGAACTCAGCGGTCCACACGTCGTTCACGCGCGCCGTCATCTCGACCTCGAACGATTCAGCGTCGCCCACCAGCTGCCAGCTCAAAACGGCGCGCAGCCTGTCGTGGCCGTCCGCGAAACAGTGCGCCTGGACGAGTACGGGTTCGCCGGCAATGCGCTTGGGCGCAAAACGTCCGCCGTCGACGGACGGGAGGATCGCATCCACCACGGCGCGCACGCGGCCTTCGTGGATCGGTGCGGTGACGGGCTGCGCGGCCGAAGAGGGCACGCCCGTTGCGCTCTTGCGCCCTCTCTCAACCATGTTCTTCCCAGCGCAGCATGATGGTGGCAAGCGGCGGAATATTGAGATTGAGCGAGTCCGTCCGCCCGTGCGCGCTCACCGGAACCGACTCGACGCCGCCGAGATTACCCCACCCGGACCCCCCATATTCGCTCGCGTCGCTGTTGAGCACCTCGCGCCACAGGCCGCGCAGAGGAATGCCCACCAGGAAATTGGTGTGGGGCACCGGGGTGAAGTTGGTCACCACCAGCACCGGCGGGCCGCCCGCGCTCTTACGCACGAATGCGAGGACGCTCATCGATGCATTCCCGGCGTCTATCCACTCGAATCCCTCGTACGAGAAATCGGTCTGGTGCAGCGCGCGTTCGTTACGGTAGACGCGGTTCAGGTCCCGCATCCACCGCTGCACGCCGGCGTGCTCCGGCAATCCGGTGACCCACCATTCGAGTTCGCCTTCGTGGGTCCATTCGCGCCGCTGCCCGAATTCGCCGCCCATGAACAGGAGTTTCTTGCCCGGATGTCCCCACATGTAGCCATACAGCGCGCGCAGATTGGCAAACATCTGCCAGTCGTCGCCGGGCATCTTCCCGATCAGCGAGCCTTTGCCGTAGACCACTTCGTCATGCGAGAGCGGCAGGACGAAGTTCTCGTTGAACGCATAAATCAAGGAGAACGTGAGCTGCCCATGATGGTGCTGTCGAAACAGGGGATTTTTCTTGATGTACTCGAGCGTGTCGTGCATCCACCCCATGTTCCACTTCAGGCCGAATCCCAGGCCGCCCATGCTGGTGGGCCGCGAGACCATGGGCCAGGCCGTCGATTCCTCCGCAATCATCGTCGCATCAGGATGGTCCCGATAGACGGCTTCGTTCAAGGTGCGTAGAAATTCGATGGCTTCCAGATTCTCCCGGCCGCCGAAGCGGTTCGGAATCCATTCACCGTGCTTGCGCGCGTAGTCGAGATACAGCATCGATGCGACCGCATCCACGCGGATGCCGTCGATGTGATATTTGTCGAACCAGAACAGCGCGGACGAAATCAGGAAGCTGCGCACTTCGTTGCGGCCGTAATTGAAAATGGCGGAATTCCATTCCGGGTGAAATCCCTGGCGCGGATCGGAATGCTCGTACAAATGCGTGCCGTCGAAGCCCGCCAGTCCATGCGCATCGTCGGGGAAGTGCGAGGGGACCCAGTCGAGGATCACGCCGATGCCGTGGCTGTGGAGGTGGTCGACGAAGTACATCAAATCCTGGGGGGTGCCATACCGCGCCGTTGGCGCGAAGTAGGCGGTGGTTTGGTAACCCCACGAGCCGTAGAACGGATGCTCGGTGATGGGCATGAGTTCGACGTGCGTGAAACCCAGATCCTTCAAGTAGTCCGCCATCGCATGGGCGAGTTCGCGGTAGTTCATGAATGCGCCGTCCTTGCGGCGCCACGAACCCAGATGCGCTTCGTAGATCGCCATCGGCGCATCGAGTCCATTGTGCGCGCCGCGGGACGACATCCACGCGCCGTCGCCCCATTCGTAATCCAGTCTCCAGGCGCGCGATGCGGTGGCCGGCGGAAGTTCGCAAAAAAAGCCGACCGGATCGGCCTTGTCCAACCTGCGGGAGCCGTCGCGGGAAACGATGCGGTACTTATAGGCGTGTCCATGCTGCACGCCGTCAACGGCTCCCTCCCAAATACCCGATCCATCGGGCCTGGGGGACAGGCTATTCGCGTCGGGATTCCAACCGTTCCAATCCCCCATCACCGATACGGCGGATGCGTTGGGCGCCCAAACTGCAAAGGCGGCACCAGAACCCGGCTCGACGAGGTGGCACCCCAGCATCCGATGCACGTTCGCCAGCGTGCCCTCGCGGAATAGATAGACGTCCTGTTCACTCGGCATGGGGCGACTCGTTCGGCGGCTTGATGGCATGTCTTGACCGCATTGGCACTCCGGCAAATTGAAAGATTGTGGACGCAGCGAAACCATCTCCAGGCAACCGCCCCGCGCGCCTTACGGAGTCCGGTCCAGCCATCCCGCATCCATCCTCTAGCCTACGCCCTAAATCCTGTCGCTTCCGCGGCATCACGCGTAAGAATCGCCTGGCGGCCGAAGTGTGTGCGATACCATAGGCCCAAGATTAACGGAATTTATGGGGGTAACACGAGTATGCACCAGGATGAGAAAGTCGCGCTGGTCACGGGCGCCGGCAGCGGAATCGGCCGCGGCTGCGCACTCGCTCTGCTCGCAGCGGGGTGGCGTGTCGTCTTGACCGGCCGTCGCTCGGATGCGCTGGAATCGGTAAAAGCGGCCTCCGGCAGCGCGGCCGATCGGGCGCTGGTCGTTGTCTGCGATGTATCCCGGGAAGAGGCCGTCACCGCGCTATACGACCAGATCCGCGATCGCTTCGGCCGGCTCGATCTGCTCTTCAACAATGCCGGCGTCAGTGCGAAGGCGGCCCTCCCCGACGAATTGTCCGCCGCCGAATGGCGACGAACCGTGGACATCAATTTGAATGGCGCCTTCTTCTGCCTGGCGGGTGCATTCCGGTTGATGCGCGACCAGACTCCGCGCGGCGGAAGGATCATCAACAACGGCTCGATTTCAGCGCACGTGCCGCGCTCCAGATCGATTGCGTACACTGCAACCAAGCATGCGATCACCGGTTTGACCCGCGCCGCCGCGCTTGATGGCCGCGCGTTCGACATCGCGGTGGGCCAGATCGATATCGGCAATGTCGTGAGCGATTTGACGGCCGGCATGGTGGGCGGCGTTCCCCAGGCCGACGGTACGATCCGGCCTGAACCGCGGATGGAGATGTCTTCGGTGACCCAGACGTTCATGACCATGGCCAATCTCCCATTGTCCGCGAACGTACTCTTCATGACGGTGATGGCGACGCAAATGCCCTTCGTCGGCCGCGGCTGAGCGCACTATCGGGGCCCGAATTTCCGGGCGAGCATGTCCTGGTGCTTGTCGTGCAGCGCCGATAACGCCGCCTGGTACTCCGACGAAATCGAGGTGGGGTCGTTCAGATCACGGGCCGGATCGTGCGTTGCGCGAATGGCGTCGAGTTCCCGTTTGTACTCCTGATACTCCGCCTCGTCGGCCTCCGACTGCGCGGCCTCGGACCTGCGCTTCTTGTGCTGCGCCAGGAACCGGATCGCCACCCACGCCAGGAAGTACAGTCCGCCGCCGACGATTGCCACCCTTTGGATCGCGCCGGCTCTCTCCGGGAACAGCTGCATCAAGATGACCATGATCAGGAGGGCGACGAGGATTCTTGTTCTGTTCACTGTCGTCTCAATGATCTGCTCCACCAGCGAAGGGTCGCTGTACACGGCGTCGTCTTAGATCGACCTGCTTTAAGTCAAATCGGAGTCTATACGGCGTCGGGGCTTGCGGCCAAGGCCGACGGCAACCCGGGACCCGGGCGGCTGCCGCTACCGATTGCCAAGAAATGGTGCCGGCTGCAGGATTACTCGGCGCTGCGCGCCTCGCCCCTTCGGGGTCGTCGTCGGCAAGGCCGACGACGCTCAAGTCGGCCTGCGGCCGACTTGTCGAACCCTGCTTGTTTTATGTCGCGGGTTCGACCGATCAGCTATCGAGATTGGGCTGCTTGTCCGTACTATTTTTAAAGTGGGTGCCGGCTGCAGGATTCGAACCCGCGACCTACGGTTTACAAAACCGTTGCACTACCACTGTGCTAAGCCGGCAATCCCCGCGCGATTATAACCGGGCGGGACGTGTCGCAGGCAGTGGTTGTATGGATCGGGCGGTCCCTGACCGGGACTGCGTGGGGGTTTCTGGGTGCGGGGGCTGCTCGGCGGCGGCGGGGGTGCCGGGATCCGAGTCCTGTGCCGACGATGATTCTCTCGATGAGATACCGACGGCCACCCCCATGATCACGACCACCAGTGCGGACAAAGTCCAGGAGAGGCGATCGGAATCTTCACGGCTGTGCATGGGGAGATTGTCGGCTTATCACGGATAGCCGCACTACGATCTCGATCACAGATTGCCGGGATCGCCTCCGAAGCCCTGCGTCCGCCCTGCAGTTGCTGCCAGCCGACCGGCTGAGCCGCGCCGGCTCTGACCCAGGAGGTGCACCGCCGCCTGATACAACGTGGCCCGCAACTGAAATCGTTCGTGGGCGCGCGTTATGTAGCGCCGCCACCATCAAGGCCGCTACAACGCGGCGGATATTTTCTGGATCATGGGGCTTGCCAGCCGCCGACGGCGTTGCGCGCCGCTTGATTGAGCGGTCGTGCCAGGAGACCGGTTTGAGTGACCTTGATCTCGTACAGGGCGCCGTCGGCCATCGGCAGAAAAGTCGCGCTTCCGTACAGTGCATCGACCCACGGCACCCAGGAATGGTATCGGTGGAGCAGGTCCCACAGGTCGACGCGATCGGGCCGGTTGAGGGCATACACCGTGCGCGCCAGATTGCGCTCGTCCTCGATGCTGGTGTATCGGCCGCTGATTCGGTCCAGCCTGTACGCCGTGTCGAACCCGAACAGATTGGCCAGCGCCCGCCACTTGAGCACGTGCGCGTCGACCTGCCATTCATCGCCGCGCAACGCAAAATCAGTGCGTTCACCGGACGGGAAAGTAAAGGCGCCGTTGAATTGATGGTACCCGATACGGGTGAATTGCAGCTCACCGGCCGGTTGCTCGGCGGTCAATTGCCGATAGGTGCGCAGGTTGGCCGCAATCAATGCCGCGGCGGCCGCGATCAGGATCAGCACGAGGGAGGTGCCGCCGCGCACCAGTCCTCCGGCTATGCGGCGTCTGCGAAAGCTCCGGACCGCGGCGACGAAGAAGAGGACGGCGGTGAGCCCGAAGACGACAATGAGTGCATTGAGTGTCATGGGCGATGCGTTGGACGGGAGCCGGAACCGAACCTCATGGGACTAACAAAACACTTAGCTCGGTCCCGGTGTCTCGTTGCAGACGACGTATTGTTTGCTGCGATCGTGTTCATTTGCAAGTGCTGAGTGGCAGATAACGCAAACTTAAGCGCCGGCCGCACCCATGGCGAGGCGGAACTTTTCAGCCAAAGAAGGCTCACATGAGCTTCTAACTGCGGCGTCCCGGGCATAAGATCATCGACTCCTCCAATCAGAATCCGCGCGCCGCCGAGGTTTTGTAGTCCATGTGGATCGTTCAAGTTGCGTTGCGGCGGCCATATACGTTCTTGGTCATGGCGCTGCTGATCCTGCTTGCGACCCCGTTGGTTCTGTTGAAGATGCCCACGGACATCTTTCCGGAGATCAACATACCCGTGGTCAGCATCGTCTGGAACTACGGGGGGCTGTCCGCCCAGGAAATGGGCAACCGCATCACGGCGCAGAACGAGCGCACTCTCACGACGACGGTCAACGATATCGAGCACATCGAGTCGCAGTCGTTGAACGGCATCGCGGTCATCAAGCTGTTCTTCCAACCGAACGCCAATATCCCCACCGCCATCGCGCAGGTCGTGTCTCAGGAGCAGTCCGCCCTGCGCCAGCTTCCCCCGGGGATTCTTCCGCCGCTGATCATCAAATACTCCGCGTCGAGCATTCCGGTCATTCAACTGGGTCTTTCCAGCACGACGTTGAGCGAGCAGGCGCTGTTCGATGCGGCCGCCAATTTTCTGCGGCCGCGATTGGTGACCATTCCCGGTGCGGCCGTTCCGTGGCCGTACGGCGGCAAGCAACGGATCATTTCGGTGGACCTCGACACGGCCGCGTTGCTCGCCAAGGGCCTGACGCCGACCGACGTGGTCAATGCCGTGAACATCCAAAACCTGGTCCTGCCGTCGGGAACGGCCAAGATCGGCGGCACGGAATACGTGCTGGCGACGAACGGGTCACCCGATACGGTCGAGGGTCTCAACAGGATCCCCGTCATGACCCGCAGCGGCGCGACGACGTATCTGTCCGAAGTGGCTCACGTCCGCGACGGCTTCGCGCCCCAGACCAACATCGTGCGGCAGAACGGCCGGCGCGGCGTGCTCCTCTCGATCATCAAGAACGGCGGCGCGTCCACCTTGGACATTGTCCGGGACCTCATGGTGCAACTGCCGAACGTGGAGCAGATACTGCCCAAGGATCTCAAGATCGTGCCGCTCTTCGACCAGTCCACCTTCGTGCGCGGCGCAATCAGCGGGGTGGTTCGCGAAGCGTTGATTGCCGCGGCCCTCACCGCCATGCTGATTCTGCTGTTTCTGGGCAATTGGCGCAGCACCTGCATCATCGCCGTGTCGATCCCGCTGTCGATTTTGACGTCGATCATCGCTCTCTATCTCACCGGCGAAACGCTGAACATCATGACGCTGGGCGGTCTTGCGCTCGCGGTCGGCATTTTGGTCGACGACGCGACCGTGACCATCGAGAACATCGAGCGTCACCTGCACCTGGGTTCGGATCTGCACAAGGCCATCCTGGACGGCGCGGGCGAGATCGCCGTTCCCGCCCTGGTATCGACCCTGTGCATTTGCATCGTATTCGTTCCGATGTTCTTCTTGTCCGGGGTGGCGCGATTCCTGTTCGCGCCTCTCGCGGAAGCCGTCGTGTTTGCCATGCTGGCATCCTATGTCTTGTCGAGGACCCTGGTGCCCACCCTCGTCATGCTCATGATGGACTATGCACCGGCCGAACACGACGCGGCGCCGGGCCTGTTGCACCGGGTCTATCGCGCCTTCAACGCGCGCTTCGAAAAACTGCGCGCCGGCTACGTCGTCATCTTGACCGCTGTGCTGGCGCAGCGGCGCCTTTTCGCCGGCTTGTTCTTGGGGTTCTGCGTGCTGTCCTGCGCGCTGGTGTTCGTCCTCGGGCGCGATTTCTTTCCGAACGTCGACGCGGGTCAGATCCGCATGCACATGCGCATGCCGACCGGCACGCGTATCGAGGAGACGGCGCGCGCCGCGGATCGCGTGGACGCCGCGATCCGGCGGATCATTCCGGCGCCGGAACTGGGCGCGGTGCTGGATAATTTGGGGGTGCCCTACAGCGGCATCAACCTCTCGTACAGCAACTCGGGCGTTTTCGGCACCTTGGACGGGGAGATCCAGATCTCGCTCAATGAGGGGCACGCACCGACGGCTAGTTACGTCGAGCGGATGCGCCGCGAGTTGCCGAAGTTGTTCCCGGGAATGGAGTTTTACTTTCAGCCGGCGGACATGGTCACCCAGATCCTGAATTTCGGCGTACCTGCGCCGATCGACGTGCAGTTCACCGGGGCGGACCTGCGCGGCAATTACCTGATGGCCGCCAAGCTGATGAAGCAGATCCAACAGGTCGCCGGAGCCGTGGACACGCACATCCACCAGCGTCTCGATGTGCCGACGCTGTCGCTTGCGATGGATCGTACGCAGTTGCAACAGCTGGGTTTGAGTCCCAGCGACGTCACGCAAGACTTGCTGATTTCCACCTCCGGCACGACCCAAACCGCGCCCAGCTTCTGGCTGAATCCGGCCAACGGCGTCATCTACAGTTTGGCGGTCCAGTCGCCGCAATATTCGATCGACAGTCTGGATGCATTGTTGCGCACGCCGGTCAGACCGGCTTCGGGGGCCGGGGGGGCCGCGTCGGCGACCGGAACCGTTGCCCCGCAACTTCTGAGCAATCTGGTGCATGTCGAGCCGGCGGCCCAGGCGGCGGTGGCATCGCGCTACAATCTGGCGCCGGCGATGGATATCTACGTCAGTGTGGAGGGCCGGGACATGGGCAGCGTGTCCGCCAAGATTCGATCGTTGGTCGACCAATTGCGCCCGGACCTGCCGCGCGGGACGGAGGTTGCGGTCCTGGGTCAGACGCAGACCATGAGGTCATCGTTCGTTCAGCTCGGGGTGGGGCTGGTCTTGGCGATCGTCATGGTGTACCTGCTGATCGTCGTCAATTTCCAATCCTGGGTGGACGCTTTCATCATCATCACGGCATTGCCCGCGGCGCTGGCGGGCATCTGTTGGATGCTGCTGCTCACGGGGACGACCTTGAGCGTGCCGGCCCTGACGGGTGCGATCATGACCATGGGGGTCGCCACCGCCAATAGTATTTTGATCGTTTCGTTCGCGCGTCAGCGCATGGGCGAGGGACTCGATCCGATCGAGGCGGCGCGAGACGCCGGCGCAACCCGCATCCGGCCGGTGCTGATGACGGCGCTCGCGATGATGATCGGCATGATTCCGATGGCCTTGGGGTGGGGCGAAGGCGCCGAACAGAACGCGCCGCTCGGCCGCGCCGTGATCGGCGGATTGATGTTCGCAACCGTCTCTACGTTGCTGTTCGTTCCCACCATCTTTGCCGGCGTTCATCGCCTTCTTGAACGGCGCAGGCAAGCCGAGGCGGCCGACGGGCGGCCGCCCGGCACCTCACCGATTGCACACGGAAGAACTTGATATGTCCGACATGTCCGATACGACAGCATCGATCCTGCTGAGGCGCACCAAATTCGCCGCGGTTGCGCTCATCGGGTTGCTTCTCTTGGGCGGCGCGATAGTGCTCGTCAACCGTTCGATGCAGGCGCGCGCCTTGGCGGATGCCACCGCGATTCACGCCATGCAGTACGTGACGACGACCCAACCGACCAGCGGCGGCGACGGCATGGCCGTCACGCTGCCCGGAACCCTGCAGGGTGTGATCGAGTCGACCGTGTATGCGCGCAGCAGCGGTTATCTCAAGCGCTGGACGAAGGATATCGGGGCATCTGTCAAGAAAGGCGAGTTGTTGGCCGAAATAAGTGCGCCGGAGATCGACCAACAGTTCCATCAAGCGGAAGCGGCGCGGGAACAGTCAGCCTCGAGCGAGGCCCTGGCGAAGAGCAGCGCGGAGCGCTGGCAAAGCTTGCGCCAGAAGGATGCAGTGACCCAACAGGAATTGGACGAGCGGTTGAGCGCATACAAACAGGCGCAGGCCGATCTGGCCGCCGCCGAGGCCAATGTGTCGCGGCTGCGCAGCTTGCAGGGATTCAACAGGGTTTCCGCGCCGTTCGACGGGGTTTTGACCCGGCGCAACGTCGACGTGGGTGATTTGATCAATGCCGGCAATGGCGGCGCCGGTCAGGCGCTCTTTTCGTTGGCGCAGGTCGATCCTCTGCGGTTGTACATCTACGTGCCGCAGGTGTACGCAAATCAAGTAAAGATCGGCGATGCCGTGACGGTCAGCCTTGCGGAGCGGGCGGGCGAGCACTTTCAGGGCAGCATTGCGCGAACTGCCCGGGCCATCGACCCCGCGACTCGAACCTTGCAGGTGGAAATCCGCGTCCCCAACCCCGGCGGCGAACTCTTTTCGGGCGCCTACGTTCAGGTTGAGTTGCCGATCAAGGGTGCTCGAGCGGCGACCGTCGTGCCGACCAACGTGCTGCTGTTCCGACCCGACGGTCCCCGAGTTGCCGTCGTCGACCCGAGCGGCCTGGTCCGCCTGGCCCCGGTGAAGCTCGGTACGGATTACGGCACCTCCGTAGAAGTGCTCGGCGGGCTCGATGCCAATGATCGGATCATCGTAAACCCCGCGGATTCGCTCGCCGATGGGGATGTGGTAACGCTGGTGCGCACGCCGCAGAGCGCCGGCTGACGCCGATGCCGCGTTCCACGGCGCGCTGCTTCGGCCGGTTTGCGCTTTTCTCGGCCGCTGCATGCGCCGCGGGGTGCGCCGTCGGCCCGGATTATCATCGGCCGACGGCAGATGTGCCTCCGGCGTGGCAGCCCGCAGCACCGTGGCATGAGGCCGTCCCGAGCGATGCGGCACTCAAGGGACATTGGTGGGAAGTGTTCCAAGACCCCGCGCTCGATCCGTTGGTGGAAAAGGCGTTGCTCAACAACCAAAACCTGCGGGTGGCGGCCGCGCGGCTCGAGCAGGCGCGCAGTCAGGTGACCGTGGCGAAGTCCGCTCTATATCCCGACGTTGGTCTGCAAGGGTCCGCAGCCCGCAACAAGTCTTCCGCCAACCGCCCTCTGGCATCCTATTCTTCGCCCAATCAGTCGACCGTGCAGAACAACTTCACGCTCGGGCCGTCGGTCCAATACGAGTTCGATCTGTTCGGCCGCGTGCGCCGCGAAGTCGAGGGCTCCCGTGCCGCCGCGGAGCAGGCGGCGGCGGACTTCGAGAACACACGCTTGATGCTCACCGCACAACTGGTCAGCGACTACTTCACGCTGCGCGAACTCGATGGCGAAATCGGCGTGGTCAACCATAGTTTGGCGCTCGAGCGAGATGCCCTCGGGTTCGTCGCCTCACGGCATGAGTTGGGATATGCCACGGGATTGGACTTGGCGCAGCAGCAGGCCTTGGTACAGAGCAGTTCCGCGCAACTGGAACTGCTGCACGTGCAGCGAGCGCAGAACGAGCACGCCATTGCGACGCTCGTGGGGAAGCCGGCGCCGGATTTCAGCATTCCGGCGGCGGCGACGGCGGGCCGTCTGCCGTCGCTGCCGGTGGGGCTGCCTTCGGATCTGTTGCAACGCCGGCCGGATGTGGCTGCCGCCGAACGCTCGATGGCCGCTGCCAATGCGCGCATCGGCATTGCGCGCGCGGCGTACTTTCCCACGATCCAGTTGATGCCCTTGGTGCCTTCCGTCGGTTGGCAGAGTTCCGCCGTGTCTTCTCTGTTCAACGCGCCGAGCGAGCTATGGGCGGCCGGGCTTTCGGCAACGGAGACATTGTTCGATGCCGGCAGGACCCGCGCCAATGTGCATATCGCGGAACAGGATTACACGGCCGCGGTGGCCAGCTACCGGCAGACCGTGCTCACGGCGATGGAGGAGGTGGAGAACGGGATTACAGGTCTTGCATCCCTGGATCAGGCCGCTCGCGATGCCGATGCCAGCGTGGAAAGTTCGCAACGGGCCTTCGATATTGCCAGCGAGCGCTACAAGGGTGGTCTGGCCGTATATCTCGACGTGCTGACTGCGCAGCAGGCGCTGCTCGGCAATCAGCGGCAAGCCGTGCAGATCCACGGCCAGCAGTTTTTGACAGCGGTCTATTTGGTCAAGGCGCTGGGCGGCGGCTTTTGAACCGTCGATAGCGAGTCGATCGCGACCGGCGGCGACAAGGCGTTCGATTGAATGAAGTCGACCCCGAGCGCGGTGAGCCATTCCTGCTCGGCGGCGGTCTCGGTGCGCTTTGCGACGGTGTGCATGCCGAGAACCCGGGCCATTTGCACGACGGCGGTGATGGCAGCCTGCGAGAGCTTGTCCGAGCGCATTTTCGCCGTGATCTCCGAGGCGATCTTGACATAACGCACGGCCGGCAGCCGCAACAGGTCGAAACATTCGGTGCGCATCCCAAAATCGTCGAGCACCATGGGGCAGCCCAGTCGATGCAGCGCGGCGGCCACGTCCCCGATTTTGTCGCCCAGTTGAATCGCGGTGGCCACGTCCACCTCGAATGCGATCATCGCCTTCGGCAGCGACGACTTCATGAGGCACAGCTCCACGAATTTCATGAAGTGTTCGTCGTGCAGAGCGGTACTCGTCAGATTCACCGAAAACAGCACCGCTCGCCTCTGCCACACGTCCGGGTGATGCACCAGCCAGCCGATCAGTTCGGTGACGACGCGCCGGTCGATCATCGAGCCGAGACCGTTTTCCACCGCAGCTTTCAGCATCGCGTGAGGCGCGCTATTCGGCGCATCCTCGGATTTGGAGCGGAGCAGCACTTCGTAGCGCCGGAGCTGGCCGCCCTTGGACAAGGGCACCAGGCGCTGCACATGCAGCGCGATCGGGCTGCGGCGCAATGCCGCGTGGAGCCGGTCGATCTCCGGTGTCACGGGCTGCGACTCGCGTTTGTCGGGTACGGCTGCTGCCGGGGTTCGGGGGGCGGCCCGTGCCGCGGCGGCCGTTGCAGCAGGGGCAGCCCGTGCCGCGGCGGCTGTTGACGGGGCGGACTGCGCCGCTGCCGGCGGCGCGGGAGGCCGGGCAATGCGCACCGAATCTGACAGGGACAGCTCTAGCGGCGGTGCCGCTCCAGCCAACGCGGCTCGCGCTGCAACCGCCGGAGCTGCTGCCGCGGGACTACGGGCAGGCGGCGACTGGGGCGCCGCAGCGCGCGCGGCAACTGGCCGGAGCGGGGCGGCGGTCGGCGCAGCGGCGGCCGGCGGAGCGGCCTCGGGCCGCATGCCGGCGAACTCAGACAAGGCTTTCTGCAACTTGGGGTTCATCAATCGGGCCGCGCCCTTGTCGACCTGCTTGATGCCCCGGGAATCCATGACGATCATGATTGCCCCGACCAGGGAGCGACGCGAGTTCACGGCGCGGAACAGGACGGCGGAACGCGAATCGCCAAGGTCGTAATCAATGACCGGGGGACCGTTGGCGTTCGCGAAGGCTTCGAAGGCCTCGCGCACCGCGTTGTGTTCATCCGGCCCCATGGAGCTTTCGGTCAGCCACAGCACGTCGCCCTTGTTGTCGTGAAGGGAGACCGCGTGAACGCGCGCGGGCTCGACGGCCTCACGCACTTTTTGGCAAACGGCGTCGAAGTCAACGAGCGGGCTCATCGCGCTTGATTGCTTGCCCTGATCCATAAATCCAATGTTTGTTGGGGTGAGTGTACATATCTACCGTACCGGGACACGTCCTGGTGTGATGGTCTTCGCCAATCGGCGACACGGGGAGCGTTGCGCGCAGTCGGTGTGACATATCATGGGCACCCTAGTCCGCTTGCGGCTACACTTCCCTACTTAACATGTCGCCACCGACGCAAACCCGTGAATACCGCTACTACGATTTCGTGATGGCGGCCTATGTCTGCATCCTGCTCTGCTCGAATCTGATCGGCCCCGCCAAGGAAACCTCCTTCCAGGTGCCATTGCTCGGTACGGTCACCTTTCTGGCCGGCGTGTTGTTCTTCCCCATCTCCTATATCTTCGGCGATATCTTGACCGAGGTGTATGGATACGGCCGCGATCGCCGCGTCGTCTGGGCCGGTTTCGGGGCGCTCGCATTCGCCTCCATCATGGCGGCGGTGGTGGTTCATTTGCCGCCGTCGGAAAGCTCGCGAGGCAGCCAGGCGGCGGTCGAGACGGTATTCGGCAATACCCCTCGTATCGTAGTGGCGTCCATCACCGCTTTTCTGTGCGGCACGTTCATCAACAGCTACGTTCTGGCGAAGATGAAAATCTGGACTCAGGGCCGCTGGTTGTGGACGCGCATCGTCGGCTCGACGTTGTGCGGCGAACTGGTGGATTCGATGATCTTCTACTTCCTGGCGTTTTACGGCCGCATGCCGGGGGCTCATTTGGTGGTCATTATGTTCACTCAATATGCGCTGAAAAGCGGATGGGAAATCCTCGCGACCCCCCTCACGTACCGCATCGTGGCGTTCCTGAAGAGAGCGGAGAACGAGGACTACTATGACGTCGGCACCGATTTCACTCCGTTCTCGCTGAAAGCGTGAAGCGCGGGGCGGCCGACACCGGCCGCCTGGCGCCGCTTGCACGGGCAGCCGCTCAATTGGTCGTCGGCTTGCCACAATCTGCCACCCCTGGTCCCGCGACACGCCCTGATCCCGGTCTGAAATAGCTCTCACCAGGCGGCGAGGGTCGTCGCCTGAAGTGGCGAGAAATCGGTGAGGAGCTGTCATGAAAACTGCATATTCCAGGGTGGTTTGGACGATGGGGTTGATGGGCGTCAGCGCGGCGGCTTTGGCTGCGGGAACCAAGCCGGCGCCGGCTCAGGAGCCGGCCGGATTCATCACGGGTGGCGTGATCGGTGGATTTGCCGCAGGGCCGGTCGGTGCGGTCATCGGCGCGGGCATCGGGACCTGGCTCGGAAATCGCGTGCATCGCGCGGGAGAAGCGAACAAGGCCGAGGCGCAGGTCGCGGATCTGCAGAAGGACAAGTCGGATCTGCAGAAGGACAAGTCGGATCTGCAGAAGGACAGGTCGCAGCTGCAGACCGAGAATGCCTCGCTGCTCGCGGAAAAGGGCGATCTGGCGGAGACCAACCGGGCACTCACGGCGCGGCTCGATCAGTTGTCGCACAGCGTCGAGGCAGCGCAGTCCGCCAAGGATGAGGTTGCGCAGGGTGAGGCGGCCAAGGTACTCGACGGTTTGCAGGGCGACGTGCTGTTTCGCACCGGCAGCGCCGAGATCGTGCCGGAGATGGCGAACGGCATTCATGCGCTCGCGGAGGCTGTCGCCAAATCTCCGGCTCTCAAGGTGCGCGTCGACGGATATGCCGACCCACGCGGTACCGCGGATGCCAATCTCAAGTTGTCCGAGGCACGCGCCGACGCGGTTCGGGATCTGTTTCTCGCCGCGGGGGTCGACGAGCAAGCGCTCGAAATCAACGCCTACGGCAAGAGCCAGAGTGTGGCGGCGGACAGCGACGGGTATGCACTCGAGCGTCGCGTGCGGCTGACTTTGCAAGCGCAAGGGCAGGCGGCGGTTGCGCAGTCGGGCGACAGCGGACCGGGGGGCGGTGGACAGCCCGCGGAGGGGCCGTCGATGACGGCAGCCCCGCCGACGAGCTTGCAGGTGGACGAAAACGAGTGAGCTGGCGGCCCTGCGCGACATCGTGCAGGGCCGCTCTTGTTTCCGCGGGCGGCACGTGCCTACGATAGTGCATGAGTCAACAGCCGAAAATCGTCGTGCTGGACCGCCTGCAAACGGGCGAATCCGCCAATCCATCGCCGGAGAAGATCCTGTCCGGCATTCCGCGGACGCGAGTGTCGAATCAATACGCCGACGGCAGCCAGCAGTTTTTCTGCGGCGTGTGGAGCAGCACCAGCGGCAAGTGGCGGATCCGCTATACCGAGCACGAGTTGTGCGTGCTGTTCGAGGGCCGCGTGCGCATCGAATCGATCGGTGGGGACAGGCACGAATTCCGCGCCGGCGACGCGTTCGTCGTGCCCGCCGGCTTCGAAGGCACCTGGGAGGTCGTCGAGCCCTGCAAGAAGTGGTATGCGGTTTTCGAGGCGACGTCTTCGGACGCGGCGTCTTCCGACGCCGGCTGAACTCCCCGCGCCCGCCCCCCGTCGATCCGTGTGCCCCCGTCAATCCGTGTCGCGGATCACCTCGCTCAAGGTTTCCACGATGCGGGCGATCTGCTTCTCTTCGATGATGAGCGGCGGCGACATCGCGATCGTGTCGCCCGTTTGGCGCACCATGACCCCGCGCTCGAAACACTTGAGGAATACCTCGAAGCCCCTAGCACCGGGTTTCCCGGCTCGCGATTCCAATTCGACGGCTCCGATCAGGCCGTAATTGCGGACGTCGATCACATGCTTCGCGCCGCGCAGGGAATGCACCGCATCCTCCCACTTGGGGGCGAGAGTTGCGGCACGCGTCAGCAATCCTTCCTTCGCGTAGATGTCGAGCGTCGCCAACGCAGCCGCGCAGGCGACGGGGTGCGCCGAGTAGGTGTACCCGTGGAACAGTTCGATGGCACCTTCCGGGCCCTGCATCAGGGCATCGTAAATCTTGCGCTGCGCAAACACGGCGCCCATGGGCACGGCGCCGTTGGTGAGCCCCTTGGCGGTGGTCATGAGATCCGCCGTCACATCGAAGGATTGCGCGGCGAACGGTTTGCCGGTGCGGCCGAAGCCGGTGATCACTTCGTCGAAAATCAGCAGAATGTCATTCTTGTCGCAAATCTCCCGTAGCCTCTTGAGATAGCCCACGGGCGGAAGAATCACGCCCGCCGACCCCGAGATGGGCTCGACGATCACTGCCGCAATGGTCGACGCGTCGTGCAATGCGATCAGACGCTCCAGTTCATTCGCGAGATGCGCACCCCAGTGGGGCAGTCCACGCGAAAAGGCGTTGTGGCCGAGATCCAAGGTGTGGGGCAAGTGATCGACGCCGGGCACCATCGAAGAGCCGAAGATCTTGCGGTTGTTCACCATGCCGCCCACCGACATGCCACCGAAGCCCACGCCGTGATACCCCTTCTCGCGGCCGATGAAGCGTGTGCGCTGGCCGGCGCCGCGGGCGCGATGATAGGCGATGGCGATTTTCAGGGAGGTGTCCACTGACTCCGAACCGGAATTGGTGAAGAACACGCGGTCCATGCCCGGCGGAGCGATCGCCGCGAGCCGATTCGCCAGCTCAAAGGCAATCGGATGGCCCATTTGAAACGTGGGCGCAAACTCCATGGTATTGAGCTGCTGGGTCACCGCTTCGGTGATTTCGCGGCGGCCATGTCCGGCGTTCACGCACCACAGACCGGCAACGGCATCGAGCACTTCACGCCCATCGACCGTCCAATAGCGCATGCCGTCGGCCCGTGCGAGAAGCCGGGGATTGGCCTTGAACTGCCGGTTGGCCGTAAACGGCATCCAGAATGCGTCGAGTTCAGCTGGCAACAGAGCGGGTTTGGGCTGGGCGTTCATGGCGTGAATCCTTGATGTGTGAGGGTCGCATGCGATGCCGGCCGACGGCACGCTTGGGATGAGATGATAAGGAAAATCGACACTAATCTCAATTTTAGCTGGCTGTTCGCCCCAACTGTTTAATATAATGGACGTTATGAGCTTAGACGTGGGTAGCCATTTGAAGTCTGTCCGGCAAATGTACGGGCTGTCGCAGCGCGAGCTGGCGAAGCGTGCCGGTGTCACCAACGGCTTGATTTCGCTGATCGAACAGAATCGGGTGAGTCCGTCGGTCAGTTCCCTCAAAAAGGTCCTGGACGGCATACCGATGTCGCTTGCGGACTTTTTCACCCTGGATCTTGCGGGCAAGCCCCAGGTGTTCTTCCCGCGGGACGAACTCGCGGACATCAGCTCCGGCGCGGTACAGTTGCGGTTGGTCGGGGGACGCTTGGGCAAACGCAACATGACGATTTTGCACGAGCGTTATGCGGCCAATGCCGATACCGGCGAAGAGATGCTCTCGCATGCGGGTGAGGAGGGGGGCGTCATCGTCAAGGGTAAGATCGAACTGTCGGTGGGTGGAGATTCCCGGGTGCTCGTTGCGGGCGACGCCTATTACTTCAAGAGCCCCATTCCGCACCGGTTTCGCAATCCCGGGCGCGAAGAGTGCGAGCTCGTGAGCGCCAGCTCTCCCCCCACGTTTTGAGCGATTGGTCAAGAGGAAGCCGGATTACATGAGCACGGTAACGGTAGCGGCCACCCAAATGGCATGCAGTTGGGATCGCGACGCCAATATGGCGCGCGCCGAGAAATTGATCCGCGAAGCCGCCGCCCGCGGCGCGAACGTCGTATTGATACAAGAGTTGTTCGAGACGCCTTATTTCTGCAAGGACCATTCGGCGCAACATTTCGAACTGGCGAAACCGCTGGAGGGCCACCCGGCGGTCGAGCATTTCCGCAAGCTCGCACGCGAGCTCTCCGTGGTGCTGCCGGTGAGCGTGTTCGAACATGCGAACAACGCGTTCTACAACTCTTTGGTGATGGTCGACGCGGATGGTGCGATCGTGGGGCACTACCGCAAGTCGCACATTCCCGAGGGACCCGGATATCACGAAAAGTATTATTTCTCGCCGGGAGATACCGGCTTCAAGGTGTTCGACACCAAGTTCGCGAAACTCGGCGTCGCGATCTGCTGGGACCAGTGGTTTCCGGAGGCCGCGCGCTGCATGTCGCTCATGGGGGCGGAAATTCTGCTGTATCCGACCGCCATCGGCTCCGAGCCGCAGGATGCGAGTTTGGACTCGAGCGCGCACTGGCAGCGCGCCATGCAGGGTCATGCCGCCGCGAACATCGTGCCGCTGGTGGCGTCCAACCGCATCGGAGTGGAGAAGGGCGAGAAGTACACGATGACGTTCTATGGCTCTTCATTCATCGCGTCTCCGACCGGCGAGAAGGTGGCCGAGGCCGACCGAACCAGCGAGACCGTGCTCACCGCGTCTTTCGACCTGGATGCGGTGCGCCGCTACCGGCAGGCCTGGGGAGTATTCCGCGACCGGCGGCCGGAACTGTACTATCCCATCCTGTCGCTCGATGGCCGCGGCTGAGGAGCGCGACGCGGCGGTTTTCAACCTGCCCCGCGACCTGGTATTCGTCGACCTGGAAACCACCGGCGGCAATGCGGCGTTTCACCGCATTACCGAGGTCGGCATCGTGCGGATGGAGGACGATCGGGTGGTGGAGGAGTGGAGTTCACTCGTCAACCCCGAATGCCGCATTCCCGCCTACATCGAGGCGTTCACCGGCATCACCAACGAGATGGTCGCCGGCGCGCCGCGCTTTTCGGACTTGGCTGCACTGGTGCTTGCGAAGTTGCGGTCGCCCACCCGGGAATCGCCGATATTCGTGGCGCACAACGCGCGTTTCGACTATTCGTTCCTGAGGACGGAGTTCCGTCGCCTGGATGTGCACTTCTCGGCCAAGGTCTTGTGCACCGTCAAGCTTTCCCGCCGCCTGTTCCCCGAGTACCCCAGGCACAGCCTGGATGCGGTGATGGAGCGGCATCGGTTGACGTGCGCTGCGCGGCATCGGGCGCTGGGCGATGCACGTGTGCTCGGCGACTTCTGGTCCAAGTTGCGCAGCGAGGTATCGGAGGAAAAGCTCGCGGCGGCGGCACAGATCGTGATCGGTGCCAACCGGCTGCCCGCGTACCTGCCTGCCGGATTGGCCGACGAACTGCCGGAGGGCCCGGGGGTCTACCGGCTGTTCGGCGAGGATGACGTACTGCTGTACATCGGCCGGAGCCATTCCTTGCGGACCCGCATCCTCGGGCACTTTACCACCGAGAACTCCGACCCCAAGCAGCAGAAAAAAGCCCACCAGACTCGGCGCATCGATTGGGTGGAAACCGCAGGCGAGCTGGGCGCGCAGCTCAAGGAGGCGGAGTGGATCAAGACCCAGAAGCCGCTCTTCAACAAGCGGCTGAAGTCAAAGTCCGAGGGGTTCACATTGCAGGCCTCGGAGCACGGACGCGGCGTCAAACTCGCCGCCCTCGCCGATCTGGACCCGGCCGGCCTCGCCGGCTGTTACGGCGTATTCCAGTCCCGCAAGGATGGCTGCAAGGCGCTCACCGACATCGCGCGCGCCCATTCTTTGTGCCTGAAGATCTTGGGTCTCGAAACTTCCGATGAGGCGGCCTCCTGCGTTGGTTACCAGATGGGCAGGTGCAAGGGCGCCTGTGTCGGCAAGGAGCCGCTCGTACTGCACGACATCCGCTTGAAGATGGCTCTGACCGCGTTGAAGTTGAAGCCTTGGCCGTTTCCGGGACGCGTGGCGATCGCCGAGGGGCACGGCGAATTCCACGTGCTCGATCATTGGGTGTACGTGGGCACCGCTCGCTCGGAGGATGAGTTGGAGGAGCTGCGGACCACGGCGGCGTACGCCGCTTTTGACGCGGACGTCTATCGGATCCTGGTGCGGTATCTGGCGAAGAACCCGAAGATCACCTGGCGCGACCTGCGCAGCTCATGAGCGACAACGTCCGCTACTGGATTGCCACCGCCCCGGTGGGCGCGGCTTCGGTCCTCGCCGAAGAGTTGGCCGCATTCGGCGCCAGCGACATCCGCGAACGCAGTCACGACGTGAAGTTCCAAGGCGCGCTCGACGTCGGCTATCGTGCCTGTCTATGGTCGCGTGCGGCGACCCGGGTCCTGCTCAGTGTGGGTTCGGTCGACGCCAGCAGTTCGAAGAACCTGTTCGACGCCGTCAAGCGGATGGACTGGCGCGAGCATCTCGCCCCCGGAGCCACGCTTGCCTGCGATTGCAGTGGCGGCAATGAATCGATCCGCCACACAATCTACGGCTCGCAGTTGCTGAAAGATGCCGTATGCGACAGCCTGCGGGACGCCACCGGCGAGCGGCCGAATATCAGGCCCGAACGACCCGACGTGCTGCTGCACTTGCATGTGGAAGGGGCTGCCGCCCTGGTGTCCGTGGATTTTTCGGGCGAGAGCCTGCATCGCCGCGGCTATCGCATTGACGGCGGGCGCGCGCCGCTCAAGGAGAACGTGGCCGCGGCCGTGCTGCTGCGCTCGGGTTGGCCGGCGGTGTACGAGGCGGGCGGCCTGCTCGTGGATCCACTATGCGGTTCCGGAACGTTTCTCACCGAGGCGGCGATGATCGCGGCCGATGCGGCGCCTGCGCAGGACCGCGAGTACTTCGGATTCAGCGGATGGCGGGGCCACGACGCCGCGCTGTGGGAGCGGATGCGGGAAGAGGCGCGCGTGCGCCGCGCGGCGCGGACACCGCGCCGTTGCATCCTGGGCTCCGACGTCGATCCGGATGCGGTGCGAATGTCGATCGAGAACGCGGCCCATGCCGGCGTCGCCGATTGGATTCACGTGGAGAAGCGTGCGCTCGCCGAGGTCGCACGGCCCAACAGCGACGGAGGCCTGGTGGTGACCAATCCGCCTTATGGAGAACGCATCGGGGCGGAATCCGGCCTGTCGGAACTGTATTCCGAACTGGGACGAACGTT
>Ga0307516_10002209_pt1 | contig 26352 bp, 28 predicted proteins | sample 19_EM_MG_FD_203310 | JGI IMG/M metagenome (GOLD analysis project Ga0307516, IMG submission 203310) | Populus trichocarpa ectomycorrhiza microbial communities from riparian zone in the Pacific Northwest, United States - 19_EM | ecosystem: Host-associated > Plants > Roots > Unclassified | place...
GCGGCACTATATGTAAGCCTTTCTTATAAGCCATTCTGTATCATCGGGGGGAAAGGCCACGTACTCAAAGGGCAGACCAGTTGAATGGGCCAGCACGGCATTCTATTCTACACATGACATAGGCTAGGTCATCCGCAACACGCCACGAAAGCCGCGAATCTAAGCTTTAAAACTGAGGTTTAGGGGTTATCGAGCTCTGGAAGGTGAATGAAGAAGACCCACGGATCAAGGTACAACCATCTCTTGCGTGGTCAGCCTGAAGGGTTAAGTTCCCATGGTGAGCCTATAAAGGCCACACAGGTCATCACCCAAATACTACTCCCCCCCAAAATGGCGATCGAGGACGGGAAAACTTACAACATAGTCAACGTCAAGTCTGACACTGCCCTTCAGCTTTGCGATGCATCTGGTAAGTCCGCGTTGAATCACTACTGGTATTACAGTTTGACATCTCTTATTTTGATATCATCGTCGACATTCGTCTAGTCAGTTGCTGGAAGAACAAAGGTGAAATGAGTCAGAAGGTGACGTGGATGTCAGTCATTACATGACGCCACTAACCTTTAGCAACAGTGGCTGCTGAGGTCTAGAGACGGCCACTGGACACTGGAGAACCAAGAAATAGGTCGCTACCTTGGAATAAGTGAGCAAGTATGGCCCGGCGCAAGTATCGTAGGCACGGTTGAGGAAGTGAAATGGAGAATATCGGGAGTATGGGAGTGGGGGGAGGGCGTCTACAGGTAGCTCTTCAGGACCACTTGAAAATCCCTTCGTTCTTAACGATAGCGCTCACGATTTAGAATCTTCTACGCGCATTCTGGGGTCCCGCTCAACGTGGAGCTCTCTGGGGACGGCAATTCGGAAGATGGAACAGGATCTATTTTGTGGGGAGAGCGAACAGGAATGAACCAGCTATGGAGGTTTGTCGAGGGTGAGATACCGACTATACGTTCTGTCAGTGGGTTAACAATTTGATCAAGTCATGTTGTAGCGGCGGGGTTTGCCGGCTTACCAATTCATGAATGACGCAATGCACAATCTATCGAAGTTCGACCATATGATGAATACGACCAAATGCTGACTGATCTGACCGATATAAAAGTGAAGGAAGGGATCATCAGACAACATCACTTACCACGACAATGTCGACAGCAGCGTCAGCAGTCCGCAAGGTTCTCGTCGTCGCAGGTACGCCGGCGGAATGACAATGTCCCTACTTTGGCCTCACAGTTCATCATTACTGTACTCGTATTTTCATTCTGACGGTTCATTCAGGTCTTGGGAAAGGTTCCGGAACGGGCGCATCAACTGCGTGCGTAGATTCATCGACTTTGAACAAGCAAATCTAACAATTTGGCATGTAGGCGATTATTCTCAAAAGCCGGGTACAGCGTTGCTTTAATCGCCAGAGGAGCGGACACGGTGAATCACCTTGCCCAAGAATTGAATTCAGCCGGAGGAGAGGTGGGCTTTCGACAACTCAAAAGCCCAGTTGCACCCATAATTACTTACCTTTATAGGCTGCTGGATTCCCCGTGGAGGCCTACACAACTCAGGACATCACTAGCGCATGGAGCGCGATTCGCGCTAAATACCGTGCTCCTGAATATGCCATCGGTGCAGCGATCTTCAACGTCGGATACGGAGTCTTCAAGCCTTTCCTCGAAATAACTCCCAGTGATGTTCAGCAATCTCTGCAGGTCGTTGAAGCAGCCTTCGCCTTTTCGCGTGAAGCTGTCTCGACCTTTAAAGGAAATGAGATATCTGAATCCACGGGTGCAAGGGGAACTTTGATCTTCACTGGAGCTACGGCGAGCCTCAAGGGGAACGTTACTACTAGTGCGTTCGCCGCTGGGAAGTTTGCGGTAAGGGCGTTGTCCCAGAGCTTGAACAAGGAGTTTGGAAAGCAAAACATCCATGCGAGTCTCCCTTTTCCTCGTTATGCGGGTTGACTTCTGACTTATTTCACGGCGCAGGTTGCCCATGTGAGTTTGACCTGACATGCGGCCCTTCTCTTCCACGTAACGCTTGCTGAGCTTCGATTGCCCAAGGCCATCATTGACGGATGTACAGTAACGACTATACTTTGTGATGAGTCCCCACTAACTTCGCGTCCCGTAGTGATCCTGTCAGAACGCTATGATCACCTGCATGCGGCAGCTATTGAGAAAAGTGATGTCAAGTTGAATCCAGATAGTATCGCAAAGGTTAGCTTGATCTCATCACCACCAAATCATCATTAAAACCGTGTTTGATTTCTACAGTCGTACTTGTATCTTGTCAACCAAGATCGGTCTGGTTGGACTTGGGAGCTCGACCGTGAGTATGAAGTTCGGTGTAAACTTCTTCGGAGACATTCTCGACTCATGGGCATCACCAGTACGTCCGGCTCACGAAAAGTGGTGAAGCATAGGAGAGAAAGCCAGCCGGAGTCGGATTTCTTGCTTTGATCATGAAAAGTAGTTTTTTCTCGATGTCCCTTCTGCCCTTTCTTTATGATTATCCAGTATTAAGACCCAAAGCGGGTTCAGTGAATGATGACACTTGGTTGAAGAACTCCCTAGCTCAGCCCACTAAATGGCAACGGCAGATGCTCAAGCAAATTTCGAATGGAAGGGGTATATTATTGCAACGAGCGTGTAATTTTATAGATCAGGTAACAAATAAGAGAACAAGAGGAGAACGATGCTTTCAAGTTTCAAGGGTCATACTACATCAGACCAATTAGTTCGCGTAGATGTCCATGAAAATGATCAGACACCTACCACAATGATTATCGATCCCGGCCAAGGGCTGACTTTCCCGTTCCGCTGAACAAAGAAGTCGGTTTCCGTTTCGTGGATGAGATCCCGGCGTCCCCGGGCGCACGACGGACGTTCTTCAATTTGAAAACAGCCCTGGCGATCTCGGTGATGGTGCACTGAGCATAATTTGTTCCAGGGCAGTTGTGGAACCCGGCGCCATTGAGATTATAGGAAGCAATCGGGCGGTTTGGGTTCACGCTCGTCGGATCGGGGAAGTCGAGGGGCTGTAAAAATATCATGATGGTTGAGATTGGGATGATGATGAGCAGGGGAACGTGAATGACATACGTTCAGATGAGCATTTCTGAAGCTGGCCCAGATACGATCGCCTGCTTTGATGTCAACAGGTGGCAGCCCAGGCCCTTGATCGATTTGACAATCCACAGCCGCTTCACGCCAGAGACCGGGGAATTGGGGTTTGAGGCCTAAAAACGATCGAATGGCATTTGATTTACGAGAGCAAATAGAATAGTTGGTTTCACGTACGCATCGCCTCGCAGACATACCCTCGTAACAGCGCATCAGCAGCCGAATCGGTGTCGTGGACTAGGTCAATTATGTGCTTCCGCTCCATGGCGCGCGAGTCGTCCAGATAAAAGTCGATGACGAAGACAGCGGCGTGAGCATAGTTCACGCAAGCCCCAACGGCTACCCCTAGAATGTTTCCGAGAAGCTCATCGAGCGGGCGACCGGTCTCGGCGAGTTTGCTGAGAAAAGGGTAAGACGCCTTGCGTGCAGGAGGATTGAAGAAAGCTCCGATGCTGGCGGCGAGGCATCCTATGAAATTCTACACAGCAAAAGATTAGATCAATCTATTGGAATGGTTTGCGATTGCTTACCGGCGCCGTCGAGGGTGACACTTCCATGAGGGATTTGGCAGTCAGGGCACCGACGATGATGCCAGCCTGGGTTGCAGCTTCATGAAGAGCAAAACTAGTCTCGGGCTCGTCGAACGTGAGGAATGTGACACTGGGGAATGCATCGAGATCAATATAAACATTCTACCACTGGAGGAGAGGCCACATACTTGAACTGAAAAGGGAAGGTCAATATTACGATATCTCGTAAAGGAATCAAATAGGCTCACCAGGGTGGTCAACATGTCGAACATCTCGTTCTCGGTAAACATACCCTTTGGATTATCTTTGGTCTTGAGCGGAATGCCAGTCTACGGTGGACGTGAGCACCAAAGTCCCAGAGTCCCCCATTACTGTGACACTCACCAGCTTATCTGCAGAGACATGGCAGGAAACGACGTTGATAACATCTTTCACAATGTCAACATATCTGCCTGGAACATTCTCGTGACTGTCATTGTGCAATGAGCTGATGTTACCCCGAAAGCCTCTAATCGAACAGGTCTTACCTCCACGATTTCTCTTCAATCTTCTGCTTTACCGCACTCGCGAACCACATGGCATGCTGCTTTAAAGAATCTTTCTCAGGAAACAGGGCGTGTAACACCATCGCTTTGTCCTTATCGTGTCTGGGAGGAATCAGCCCCTTGTGGACTAAGTCGCAGCGACAGAACGTACTTGGCAATCTCGTCAAACATCAAGATCGAGCCGTACCCATACTTCTCGTAGATGACTTTGAAGCGGTTCGAATCACCAAACACGGTTTTGATGCCGGTGAAGGAGCTCAAAACTTTCGGGATGCGAGCAGTGGCTGGAGGGTCGAAAGTGTACTTCACGGCCAGCTTCCGCCTGATCAAGGTCTGCTTCATATGTTTGGGAGTGAAGAAGGGGTAAAGGGAATAAACAGAGTTCTTGAAAATGTGAAAGGTCAGACGGGAGATTTTCAAAGAATCGAGATCATCTTACCCAAGGGAAGTGACGAGGAAGATGGCGGAGTAGGAGTTTGGGAACTTAAGAAGACGTTAGGCCGTACACATGAGGGAAAGAGTCTGCTTACTTTGTCCACCAAGCCCTCCGTTGTTCATATCCCTTTGACAATCGTAGAAGCCCCAGGTCGTGAGGTTAGTAGCTGTATAAATGTTAAGCCTTCTGCTTCATAGGCATGTCAAAGGACGTACGCGTGAAGTCGCTCGTGTAGAATCGGTCGCCGCGAACCAATGCAATAGCGTCACCAAGAACGGCACGCGTCGTCTAACGCCAGGTGACTTTGACGAAAGACAAATCGTACAGAGAACGTACAGTATAACCACAGGCAAAACGAGAGCCGTCAGTCAAGGGCATAGTCGATTCGGCTTGAAGACCAGTCTGTCAGAGGACCTTTAGTCACATGGCTGTCTTTTATTTGGGCAGGGCATACGTAGAGCTCAAGGTTATCGATGTGTCCGTACAAACGGCGCGCCGCGTTCTAGACAGAGCAATGGCACTCAGTATTGGCATTATTGAAAGAACAGGCTTGACAAACCGCAATTTCGGGGTCAGGATTCCATTCTTCAAATGTCTCGAATTCTTCAATAGAGGTCAGTAAGGGTGCAGAAAGCCATCGGAGTACCACGAACGTCGAAGTCCCAAAAACTTTCTAAACTCGTTCATGGTGCATAATCCCCAGGATCGAGACTGTTCGATACCCATTATTTCAACTAGACGGAGGACGGGTGGCGTCCCGCGTCCACGGAATGCACCAGCAGGGCTCGCTGTGGCTGTGTGGAGGATTTCTGCGAGGTCGTCATCAGAGAAGGTGCCGTTAGGACCACGTTTGAGTCTGACGTGCCGAGGGTATTATTATGGGCCTAACTCGCATGTCGGAAGGATATGGCTTACCCGGCGAATGTGCGCTCAGCTGGGTTAGGAGCGACTCCATCGAAGACTTTCGCGATGGTGGCGATGTCCTTGAGGGACAACTAATGAGACATAAGTGGGTGCAAACAAATCAGAATTTGAATTTGTTCACCTCTTCAAATGGTTTACCGCCGAAGGCACTGTTAAAAATACCTTCCGTCCATTTCTCATCGCGTGCCACTGAGGGTAACAAGTTCAGATAGAAATGTCGAATGAGGGGAACCTGTTGCATACCCGGTAAAGAATATTAAACTCTACGCTGACGTGGTTCCCTTGACCACGTTGGACTTCCAGTTGCTTGGTCTTAATTTCCTATAATCGGATGATTAAACATCACTTCAGTCAGAGCGCACGAGTCAACGTACATCAAAGGCACTCATATTCCAATTACATCCTTCAGAGGAACCCAAGAAACCGGCGACATAGTCACCCATGATAGCACTCATAAAGTGGCCACAGCTATCCAGGGATGGACAGCCAGGTTATTGTCCTTGCGTGAGTGTCAGGTTGAAAAAGGACTTACTTGACAAGTTTAGCGGTTTGGAATATCTCTTCGTCCTGCATCGCGCGCTTGACCTCGTCACTTGGGGGCGGGTCCGACCATCTCTTGCGCTCATTTATTTTCAGGATTTTCCTGGCGATGTACTGGAATACACATGATACGTGAGCAAATCAAAGGAAATTTAACGAGGACATACGTTATGGTTGCGATTGAACAACACAAGAAGAACGCTAGTAGCAGCGGGTAAAAAAAGCAGACGTTCTTCGGAAAAAGCGTCGGGATATAAGAGGCCACGTCCCGCTGCTGTGTCCCTAACCTTGTGCTGAGCTTCTTGATCTATTTGAAAGAAATAAGTTGAGAAGCCTCATAAAGGACAAAAAATCAATGATATATACTGTTGCCATAAAGAGGACTCAAATCGAGATATGAGCTTGCATTATTGATATGGATGTTCTTGGAATCCGTGCGGAATAGAGAGTGTGTGACGATAGATGCGAAGGCAAAAATCATACTTGACATTCCTCCAGAATGGTTTTGATGCTATGCATATTTGTGAGTCTGTTGTCAAGTGCGTCGAAGGCGCTGGAAGTCTTACCCCTTTCCTCATGAGAATAGTATCGAAGATGAGCCCTGCGTCGGGCAGAGAGGTCCTCGGCAAACCGGCTTTGCCTTGGACACTTCGTGCATATGGCGTACCAGCGCGGCCCAAATCTGGGTTCTGGAGGTTGTTCCCGCCACCATCGGCACGTCTGAAAGAGTGAGAAGGTCCAATATATGATTGTGGTGGGTGGGGAACCGTATCGTAGAGGCCATGGATCACGGTGTTGTTCAACTTCGTCCAAAGCTCGCTGTAGGGATCGAGGAGAGCGAGAATGCCGAGCCCAGTTGCGAACTACGTATATGATGGGAGCATTAGAAAATATACAGGTGTGGACAAGATGTGTTCACTTACCGCGCCTTTTCGATCGTCCACGGCCTTTGGATTTTGAACTGCATCCAGGAAAGCTGTCTAGACAAGCTCTTTCTGAGTGACGCGTGAGGACAGGAGTCGAATAGTACAAACCACGTGGTTTGGATCTGGTTTGAACCCGCCTTTGCCTTTGAACGCTTCGACACGGTTGATCATATTGGCAACCGTGGAATGTCCTTCGCGGTCGTCTGCGGGATCGACTGTAATCTGCCAGTCGTAGTAACCCGTCGGCGATGTGGGTAGGGGACGCTTGGCGAGGTAGAGTGCATCAGCGCCCAACGCAAGGGCTTGTGCCGCAGTGATGTCCGCCATGAGTTCAAGATGTATGGAGGATGTTGGAAAGTCATTCGCTCAAGCACAGACATTATATAGAGGTTCGAGATGGCATCTACCCTAAAATAGGAATTAGCGAGAACCGATCGCGATAGGAAGAACCATCCGTGCTGTCACGTTTTGCAGATCAAAAGGGACCATTGAGGTTTTCATAGTGTTCGACTCGTGCGTAAGGCAGCGTAACAACAAGTTCGCTTACAAGGCTCCTGTGTGGATGCGAGACGGTGCTACCCGTCGTGTCGAGACCCGAAAGCTGAAACATGAAGATATTGGAGCAGTTTCGCATGACCTTACAGTATCGGTGCACAGGCTGAGCCAGCGGCGAGGGATCCGCTTCCCTGCATCCTGTCCGGTTCATTCAATCAAGTCTGTCACTAATTTGCCGAGATCTTGTCTTACTGTAGCGACGTTAGGGTCCTTGACCGGTGATAGTGGACTCGACCAGGAACAAAGCGGTGTGATAATAAGTTTGAATGAGATTTTGATGAAAGCGTGTCGATCATGGCTGTGACATAAGTACTTGATCAGTGATCACAGAAGTGACAGAACTCGTATGACCTCACTGGAGGTTCTCTTGGCTTACATCGTTCAACCATTCACAAGAACTGAATACAATCTCGTCACGACTACCCATGAAGTTAAGGCGCCAGATTACTTCCGATCAGAGAGCGCAGGGCCAATTTAATCTCTGGGGTTCAAGCTTCCTCGTTTCCGGTCCATAACGCATTGACGGTTCTGCGGGACACTTACCCCGCTTATCCCAAGGCTAAACGTCGAAGCCGGGGTCGGCACTGTCTGAACCGACTTAGGCCAAAATGGGTTGCTTTGTCCGAACCACTGCTCCAGCTCCATCCGAACCGGTATTCGGCCTCAGACAAAAACTTTTCTGGTGCTATAGCACCTTCGCTCTTCACGCGCTCATGCGGTTCCGTAGTGTCTTTATATGCGTCGTCCTGCCTGATCAGCTGTGATCAGGGATAGGGTATTTTTCCGAGGATTCCTGAGTCCTGACAGTAAAAGTCAAGCAAAAAGTGGACCAGAGGCCATTTTTTCCGGATTTTATCAGCACATTTTTTTTGTGATTTCTACATATTCGTTTTCGTCCTCAATCGTGAGCGCACCCTTGGCAATTGGCAATTGCCGTGGATCAGGCCTAAACAAATTGCGTGGGTTGTAATTTCTACCTACACCCGACCTCAGGCCTAAAAATCGCCCAGAGGAGCAATTCTTATCCATGACCGGCTTCGACAAACGGAATTGCTGTTACACTAGTGATGTCTTTGACACCGAAATCTATCTTCGAGTTGAACCGACACTGATTAGAGTGTGATGATTAATAATTAAGTCCTATTTTTATCCGCAGTTTCGAACAGGCATTTTCAGCAATGTTTTATCCGCGTCGACCTGAGGCCAAAAATCCTCAATTTTTATTCGCCCGGCGGCTCACTCACAGACCCCCCCCCAAAAAAAAAAAATTTGCGCTTCTGAACCACAATCCACCGATCGCAGCACCTCTCGGTCCTCTCCCCCATGTTCGAACCTGGATCCAGGCTCCGCCTGCGGCGAGCTATAGGTCCGAAATTGGATTTGGCTGTTGCCCAATTCTGGCGCAATCTTGTCCGAACCGGAATCTAGGATGTTCTGGTCCTGCTGGCATGCACTCCATAACAGCTTTCAAGCAAGGGTTCGAATATCCTAGTTTTCCTGTGTGCATATCCCTCTCAGGGCCACTAACAGACTATCGATTCATAGACTTCATCGTTAATGGTTCAAAAAAGCTTTATTTCGTTCTAGCAGTCTCCGGACGACTCAGAAGTCCATCGATCCCGGGATTTTTGACAGAAGCTGACAGTGTTAATTGTGGCATAAAACGCCTTCGACCCGAATACCAATCCAAGCCTGCATTCTTACTGTTAGTTCACACTTAAGAACATGTGGCGGAATTCGTCCTCGTCGTTCTCTATCAATCTCCTTCCCCCCATCAGTAGGATCACTCATTAGTATGTCGGAATTGCCAAGCCCTCAAAGCTCTACCTTCTCTTGCCCGTCATCGGCTGGAGTTCCTCCTATCATTCCACCAAGGCATTCCAATCGGACCCTCGTTCTCTGCTTCGACGGCACTGGCGACCAGTAGGCTAATCATAGGCCTCTCCGACCTATAATCTCACTCATTTGTTTCATTTCAGATTTGATGCTGATGTACATCAATTGTTCTAGGATGAAGATCTCTCCCGTTGCTAATCTTCCTCCCTAGAACTCTAACATCGTCGAATTCTTTTCCATGTTGAAGAAGAATGACCGTTCCAAGCAGATGGTGTACTATCAGGTGACTACTCCCTCTTGTCAACCTCCCGATTCGCCATCTCAACGTGTTCCTCACTAGGCCGGGATTGGAACCTACACCAACCCTCACCTTACAACACCGCTAACTTCTAGAATCTCCAAGGTACGCGGAGCCTCGCTGGGCTGATACAAGAACATTCTGATAGTATTTCTAGTCCTTGGATGAAGCTATTGCTTGGAAACTTTCGACCCATGTCATGCGTAGGCTTCCTACCTCTAATGCTGTGTTACCCTTTTATTGACTACTTGCTCTTTTCGACCCAGAGGGCTACGAATTCCTCATGCAAAACTGTGAGTTGACTCGGTCTGAATGCATTTCTTTTCGTCCTCATCCCGTGTAGATGAAGCAGGGGACCGCATCTGTTTTTTCGGCTTTTCACGGGGTGCATACACTGCTCGTGGATTGGCTGGAATGATCCACAAAGTTGGTCTTCTACCGGCGTGTAACCACCAACAGGTTCCTTTCGCATACCAAATGTTTACGCGCACAGACGAAGTGGGCTGGAAACAATCCACTGCATTCAAGAAGGCCTTCTCGGCGGATGTCACGATTAAATTTCTCGGAGTCTGGTGTGCAATGTTTAATAAATATTTTTATCCTCGCAAGGCTGACGTGTAATAGGGATACCGTCAACGCCGTAGGGTTGTTCTCTAGGCGTTTGCCGTTCACAACATCCAACACGATTGTTCGCACATTCCGTCATGCTATCGCCCTTGATGAACGCCGCGCAAAGTTCAAGGCGAATCACTGGAATCGTCCGGTGGCCAAGGAAGCTGCTCTCGATGACGAAGGAGTGAAGCCTCAGGTATCATCTCCGGTACAAATGACTTTCGCGGAAGGCACGGGCACAAACGCCATTACCAGCCCGGCATCAGCGGCGCCGAAGAAAATTCGGAATCACGAACTACGTGCGATGGAAAAGAAATACTCTAGCGCTACCAGTCTCTGCACGGATGTTGAGGAGGTCGGTTGTGATTACATTGAGGTTCGGGAACATAACTGATTCAATTCCCAGGTCTGGTTCGCAGGGTGCCATTGTGGTATGCCGCTTCCTCCTACAGACGATCCCACGGCACTCAACTAACTTCCTTGCACTATAGATGTCGGCGGAGGGTCGGTGGTGAACGAGACACCAAACACCCTGGCTCGGATCGCGCTTCACTGGATGGTCCGCGAATGCTTCAAGACCGATTCAGGTATCATGTTTATTTCGAACACCCTTCCACCTGTGGGGCTGGATCCGGCGTCACTCTATCCGTTCGTGACCCCGCGTCCTCCCGCGCTCTCCGGTGTGGGAATGAAGATCCAGTCCGAGTCTATCCCTCCCTCCAATGCAACGGACGAGTCTGATAAGGTCGATGACCTGATTACCATTGAGAGGAGCCAGGAGGAGCACGAGCTCCTCGATGCTCTGTCGCCGATCTATGATCAGCTGGATCTCAAGTGGTTCTGGTGGCTGCTCGAAGTAATTCCGTTCAAGCAGCGGTGGCTGACGAACGATGGTTCGTGGGAGACTTCTGCACGATGGAATCTCGGGAAGGGGAGGCCCATACCAAGGCAGAGGACTGGGATAGTTAAGGTTCATCGGTCGGTTAAAATCAGGATGGAAGCGGAGTTTGAGGATGGAAAGAAATACGTCCCGAAGGCATCATTTGAGACCGCTGAAAGCCTGGGGCAATTGGTGTGGATAGATTAAATGTAGGTTGTGGTTCAATTTCATTCACTGGGATTGTATATGATTGTCCTTATACACTATACCGATCTCTTGACTCGCCGTTTCGATGAACTGTCACCGGGAATAAAATATTCTTTATTTTCTTTTTTATTTTCTTTTTAAATTCTTGCCTACTTACTAAGCCTATCGCCTTGGATGAGCACTTGCTCGACAAGCCCACCGCCAAAGCGTATCAGGCTGGCATCGGACCAACCGCACGCGGGTCGACGTGGCGCCGTAGAACTTGCAGAAGATGAGAGAAAGAACGAAGACGTCGTCTCTGAGCTACAATGTAGCATATGTCTGCAGGACACCGTCGACCGGACGGTGATACCCACTTGCTCCCATGAGTTCTGTTTTGGATGTATAAGACTATGGTCCGGTAAGCGAATTTCCGATATCCTCTCGAAAGCCTCATTCTCATGGCCTCTAGAACAATCTCGGCGATGCCCTCTTTGTTCCCAATCCATTGGAACTTATTTGATCCACAACATCAGATCGAAATACGACTTTCGCAAGTACTTCTTAACGCCTTTACACACGTCTTCGCCATCTGTCGAAATAATTCGGCTCCGTGACGAAACTGTCCGCCGGCGGCGCACTGCTCGTGAGAGGGAACGTGAACAAAGACTTCGGCAAGAGAGGCAGGAATCGGACAGGTTACAACGAGCTATTGCGAGGCGCAGATGGATCTATGAGCATGGGCTTTATGCTAAAGTTCGTCCTTGCTCGCTTCCCAATCCCGTCGACGAATTTGCTCGCTTATCATGTGAAACGCAGCACGTCGCATCCAACGCATATACCCGATACCGTCCGTTCCCTACTCCCGCCCAATTTGCTGCTTCAACTGAGTATATTTCAAGAACAACGATTTTTTTGAGAAGGGAATTACAAGTCTGGGAGGATTTGGATGTCGAGGCATGAACCTCGACTCTCGAGATTGACCGCACTGTCTCATACACTGTCCTTGCAGTTTCTCACCACGTTTGTCGTCTCATTGATGAAATCGATCGACATTCGCTCCGATTCCGCGATTAAACTGCTTGCGGAATTTCTTGACATGGATCCATCACCTGCTGAGGGTCGTCGGCATGCCAATGCTGAACATTTTGCTCATGGTAAAGCACATTTGCTCTTCCCCTCTAAGTGAGCTTGCTTCATTAACCATCCTAGAAATATATTGTTATGTTAGATCCCCATTCCGAGATCTCTTCGTTTACGACTCCATCGTTCAGGTAGGTTTCGTCATTTGACAAGTCATACGACCGACTTATAGACAGTATGATGAACTCCCTCCGGAAATTGAGGAGATGCCAAGACAACCAACCCATGGGCGATGGGGAGCTGCTGATTCTCGCCGTTTGCCTTCCCGATCTCCATCTCGGTCGCACTACGTCGAAGTTGATTCACTCGATGACAGGAGCCACTCAAATTCGCCGTCTGCTATAGGAAGGCGTGTTCCAAATTCTGTTGCGAGGCGATCAAGCAGCCCTGTAGTCCCCGGACCTCAACGCACCATGGAAAACGAAGGAGAAATAGATATCTTGGCCTCTAATCAGCAGAGCCACCCAGAAAGTGCGCAGCATGACAACACTTCTGGTATGTAGAACCTGTTCATTTCGGGGCCAATACAACTTATTTTGTAATTGGGAACAGATCAGCCCAATGACCCCGAAAACGCGCAGCAAAATAAACCCATAGGTATGTATCAGCAGTTCATTTTAACCTTGATGTAACTTATTTCTGGGCCGGAAACAGACTCCACAGAGACCCTCAAAACGAGGAGAGAGGCTGATTTTCGAGGGACGAGTCCAGAGGACGCCCAAACCGGTCAGCCATGTGATACGACAGACTCTCGAACGGACATCCGTCCCCCTCTGCACCACGATAAGACGTCACCAACGCAGAAAAGTGGCCGGCAAAGAAAGCCCCCGCGAACCCGTAGTCTCTTTGAATCAGTTCAAGCCCATTTGTATGCGGGTGGCGCCGTGGCTCGCCGCGGTTTTATGAAGCAAGGGAACACAATAGCGGATGAGTCTCCAGTCCCTGACCTTTCCGGCCGATACTCGCATATTCCGGCTCTGTTAGCGCGATTGTCGGACACAGTTACCAAACCAGATGGATATGTCACTCCCTCCAATGAAGCAACGGCGGTCGTTGAAGAAAAGAAGATACGGACTAATGGCATGTCTTCACCGGAAATTATGGCTCGTGCTCGTGCTCTCAAGAATGACACTATTGTCATCAAGCCTCTTGGATCGAGGCCATCTATAGAATGTGGGAAAGATACCTTTGCTCCGCTCGCTCGCTCGCTCGATTTACCAGGTCGACAAGAGGAGCCATATGCTTCAGGGGGTTTTATGCCGACTATGACAATTACTACGTGGAGTCCACGAGGTGCGGTCGATAAGGACCTTGGCGCCCGTACTTTGAGCGGCCATGGTGAAGATGACACCGCGCCCCCACCTTCCTATATGGGTTCGGTTTCCGTTTCTCTTGACCACCAAATCGCAGTCGGAAACAAATGCCATGCAACCCTTGACAGGCTGGGGGATCAATCTGACGGGCATGATGACTTGCCTGATTCCCCTTCTATCAACGTTGCAAATCCCGTTGCTTCCCAGCGGTTTAAATTGCTCGCCAGGCTTGAGACAGAGAGAAATCAAGCTAACGGGGGTAATGCTGATCCGAACCATACGGAAACCTCGTCCGCTGTGTCAGGGAAAGAGGAGGGTGGCTCAGCCCTGTTGAGACGATCTGTAGGGGTTGGCGTAGACCCAGAGTTCGTTGAGATGAGACTCAGAATGCGGGCTCAGCTGCAGACCCGACTTGCGGCCGAAAAAAGAGGATGTAAATAAATAATGGTCCCTTCGAGACGCGCATACGATAAATATAAATGTACATCCGTCGTCAAGAGATTTGGTTGGGAGATAGATGGGAGTAATTGACTATTAGGACCCTGTACCATGTGTACCATGTGTGGGATCATGTGTTAGAAACGGTTCCAGGGTATCTCCAGATACAATGCAAGAAGGGAAAACAGAGATTTCACAAAATTAACCTAGAGAGTTATTTAACATTACAAGGTGGATTAGAACAGGAAACTCAACGAGGATCATACGAGGGAATGCGTGGATACACACAGCGGGGTACGGTATACAAATTTAAAGAGTAAAAACGACCTTCTCGCACGAGGATTTTCGTGAAGCAGCAGGACGGCCTATGGCGGCAGATCAGACTCGAAGGCGGGCTTTGAGAGTGATTGTGGCTCGGACGGTGTCATGACAATGAATGCTGCCCGGACAGGGTCATAGCGACCCACACGGACAGGCACCGCACCTGGTGCAGCCAGGGGGCTTTTCTCCACCTCACTCTCGAGCGTGGTTGTTGCACTTGCCGGAGAATGAATCGGACGATGAAGGAGACTGTGGCGCCGCCTTGGAGACCTCAACTCACTCGCGGTCCGCGAGGACCGCCTTGATGACCCAGAGGACGACGGGACATGGAGCGGCGGCAGTTTTGAGCAGCGAGACGGGACTCGGAGGATCGACGGGTCGATGTCTGGAGGATGATGCGTGAATGGAATGTCCGGAGACGCCGAGTGTGATGAAAGGGGGGTCAAACCCAAGCCTCTCCCTTGAGGGTGAACAGCCGGCGCGGAAAGTGTGAACCGTTTAGGAACCGTGCTGATGAGTGGTGGGAGTGTACGGGAGAAAGAGCGGTCGCTTGCCATTGTGGGCCGGGCTAAGGGAGCAGGAGATGAAGGCAACATGGGTGGTCCAAGGTAAGTTAGGTTCGAGATGTAGGAAGTGGACGAGGCAGGGCGAGCAGTCGCGTTCCCGGAAATGAACGGGCGTGCACTGGTTTGCGAGCTCGTTTGGAAATCTGAGCCGGGCATCCCAGGCCCCGATAATCGTTCGACAGATTCTGGATGGTAGCCGTAATATCTCGGGTCAGCGAAGTATTCGGTGGATGGATACCCCGAGTCTGGGAAACTGTAGGCGCTGTTGGCTAACGTGGCGGGACTACCAGTAGGGATCTCATTTGACTGTTTTCTTGATTTATCTGTCTGGCTTTGAGGACGCCGCGCTTTCTGCCTTTGGTTCTGGAAGGATGAAACATGTTAGACAATCAAAGCAGCCAGCCAACGTAGGGTTGACACGCACTTGGAACCAGATCTGTGAACAATTATGAGTAAAATATTCTGGTCTGTCAAAGAAGAATAATTGCCTGGACTTTGCGGGCACTCAGCCCGATAGACTTTCCAACCTCCTCACGTACCGCTGTACTTGGAAATCTAGACTATTTCAATATTGCGATTTTGAGGTCAGTTACGTGGAGAAGTGAAATGGGTGCTTTACCTTCGCCAGAAGTGCGTACAATACGGCCGATTGATGTGGAGTTGTCAGAGTCCTCGTACGTTTCTTCCTCGAGTGAGTGCTGGAAGCAGACGCTTCGGACGGTTGATTCCCTTTGTCGTCCATTTCTATGTATTGCAGATCCTGAGAGTCGGAGGACGTATTTGACTGGGCTGGGGATCTGCCACGTATTTGTGGAGACTGTTGGTGGAAATGCCGCCTTGCCATAGTTGAATCCGATGGGTGATGCGATATGTGCCGTTGAAGTTGCTCTCTAGGAAGCGAGATACGAGAAGAGCTTTCGTCGAGCGGTGAAGGCCGTGGGGTGCTCGTAGATCGACCGAGTGGCGAGATATTATAGGATGAACGATTAAGGATGTGTGTAGGAGTAGGAGTAGGAGAACGGGATTTGGACATCTAGTCGAGGGAGTGGTAAGAAATAAAAGCGGATAGAAAGGGTCCGATAGCCCTCAGCGCATCTGGGCTCCACACAGATTGGAGGGAAAAAGACGACACCAAGCTGTGCTTCAAAAAAGGCAGGGTGAGTGGCATTGCCGAGAAGCAACTCTGTAACTCTGCGAAGAGTAAAGACCGGAGATAAGGATTATTTTATTGCAACCCTGGAGTTTTAAGTGCCGCCCTGATGATGTCTCGTTGCGAAGACCCAGCTGATCAGTGTCATCCAGCTGGCTTGTGAAAGTTTACAATAAGTGTGCATGTGGTTCCCGGAAAACATAAACCGGTTATTACTCATGATCAAGGCTGGTGCTTTGGGCAGCTGCAGTGTATACGGGACTGTTTTAACAGAAGTTCGACCATTTCGTGCGCTCGAGAATGTTCAATAACACGTTGAGACAAGTTCCTATTTGAGGAACTGTTTGAGCCTGGTAGGGTCGTACAAGGTACGGCTCCGCTTCGATGATGCACGACATCCATGTGAGTCCATGTGCCGCTACCAAGAGACAGAGACCAATAGTGAAAACCCAGTTCGAAACTGGAGCTGATGTGTTTGGTCAGAAAATAAGTAGTATGTGGTCACTGGTCACGGATAGGATAGTACTCGGCTGGCTTGTAAAACTTGACAGCTTCATTTATTAAAAAGGATGCAAAACGGCTAACGACCGAGGGATCAAACTTTATTCTTGGATATAATTTCGCTAACTTAAGGGCCATTTAGGGAGTCGGAAGGACCCCCGAAAACCAACCAAAAGGATTGATCCCCAGAAGGATAAAACTGGAGGTATTCATGGGGGGCCCTGATGCAAAATCGGTCGAAAAGGATAGAAATAGCAGATTTTTGGACCAAAATGGGTGCTCCAGTGAGGATAAAAGTGACCGACTCTTGTGAGGGCCTGGTGGCGGGCCAGGATAAAAACGGGGTCAAGAAGTGTTTGGATTTCAGACCTCACAACGGGCACACCTGAGGCCTGAGGAGCCGTCCGCACTGTCCGTTGAGCCGCCGGGCCTTTTGGATTATAGAGCGCTCCTAAAACGGCGAGAAACCAGCAAAACAACACCGCGTGTAAGCGGGGTGAAAATTGGGACTTGGCATGGGCCTGATCCAAATTAAGGGTAAAACCCGGTGGTTTTCGAACTGGCCTGATGGGGTGGGGATAAAAACCGCCCAAAAGGGTGAAAATCGGTCGAGGATAAATTTGGTGGAGGCCGGGATCAGTCAGGCCTTTGGGGGGTTTTCGGGGGTCCTGAGTCGGAGCGGCATTAATCCATGTGGTGCCGGAGTGGATCGGCGACTGCATTTAGTCACCGACTATCAAGCCGACTATTAAATATTTTGAAGCGAAATAGCGACAATGGCCTGAAGTTAAGGGTACATATATTTACGGTTAGACTCACTGTAAAAAGCTACATAAAAGACAGGACGACGCGATGCATAGATGGTCCAACTTGAAGAGTGTCGATTTGTGACTGTAAAGGAATGGGTTTTCTAAGAGGAAAAAGTCTGTTAGTTGCGAGCAGCAACCCATTTTGATCCGAGGTTTCAAGAGTATAATCTCAACCCTTCTTAACCTGAGCAGTATCGGTGATCGTCCACATCTCAAGGGGCAGTGGTAGTCTCGTACCAAAACGGTCCACCTTTCACGTTTTATGAGTGAGAGGGAGCTTATGTGAACCTAGGGGTAGTCCCAAGAGGCCTGCTCGCGCGTGGTGCTGATGCATGCCGCTGTTTTTCCCGAGCTCTCACCTTAATGATCGACCCGAGCCTGCCTTGGCAACCTCCCTCGTTGTCCACTGACAGTCATCCGACGCGTCGCTGGTCGACGGTATTAGTATGTTGCGGAAGAATAGGCATAGGCTTAGTTTGGACCGATGACAGCCCTCTGACAGTTGCGAGGCGTACCGTGACCGTCTTTCTCTCACTACATGAGGCTATCTTTTCAGACTTCTACCGCGATGGGAACGGATGATGGTTGCATATGCCTCCGACCTCAGGTAATGGATATGAAAGAGTACTTCCTGGAGGGCAGGACTTGTCTGTCGCAGAACTTGACATCAAATAATAAGTGATACTTTCCAATCTCACCACCATTCTGATCTATCACCTTCACGACAGTCAGCACGATCTGGAGTTGCCTTCGGGACCTGCAACCGCGGTCTGCTAGCAGTGGTATCTGGTGCGAAAAGATGTAAAGGTCGACTTGTCCACGTAATTGGCATGGGATCGTCTCGGAACTTTGCATGGAGTCTTTCCAACCCAATTATGTATCCGATTAGTACATCCACGGCTCTGCAGTTTCTGATATATGACACCGCGCCGAGTGCTGACTGTGGCTTCAGTGGCTACCTACAGCCTTCCCCAACTAGGGAAGCGGGGATGAAATCAGCAGCCTATAGGAAGAAAAAAGGTAATATTAGACATCGTGACAGACAATAAGCCTTCTTCTTGGAAGCCAAGGGCTTGAAGACATCGAGCTTAAGCCTTATCCTGAATCGCATGACCAGCTGAGAGGAGCAGACGTGGTCCTCCGAGTCCGAGTCGCGGGAATGGATTCGGTAATCAAACCGGCGAGTTATGTAAAACTCTTTCTCTCGTCACTTCCATCATGTCCTCAACGACTCGTCCCATCGTCTTCATGGATATACAGATCGGAGAAACACCTGCCGGAAGGCTCAAGATGGAGCTTTTCAGCGATATCGTGCCAAAGTACGCGAGCCAACTTTTTCTATCTTAAAGCGCCTACACAGGAGGACCACTTTTGTAGAACTGCAGAGAATTTCAGACAACTGTGTACGGGCGAATACAGGTACAATTTCGCTTTATGGCTAAGTTATTTGGTGAATCGCTCGCTCAAAATCGCTGTCTTTAAAGGGTGAACTCTCGGCCGCAGGGGTACAAGCATGCGACATTTCACAGGCATGTCTTCTGAACCACGTCGTCCTTCCTTCGCTCATCCACCGTGCCTTTTTAGAGTGTAGGGGCACATATCTTCGCATACGCTCATGCCACACAGCTAATTCACGGTACATCTCAGCGTACCCAACTTCATGTGCCAAGGTCATCAACTCGTTCAATCAAGCAACCTCCTGTTGACCTATGGCGATTTTAGGTGGTGATTTCCTGAAAGGAGATGGGACTGGTTCGTTTTCGATATACGGAGACAAATTTCCGGTAAGTTACTCTCTGGATGCCATTGTAACGATCCCAGATCTATCATGCAGGACGAAAACTTTCAAGAGAAACATCTAGGGCCTGGTCTACTCTCGATGGTCTGTCCACTCCCTGCTCGCCCTACATCGAAAGTTCTCATGACTATTTAAAAGGCTAACTCGGGACCCAACACGAATGGATGCCAGGTTCGTAGCCCGGGCTAAGAATCATGAAATTGACTTACTCAAGCACACCAGTTCTTTATAACCACCGCAAAGTGCGATTTTCTGGACGGAAAACACGTCGTGTTTGGAAAAGTCATCGATGGCATGCTCACACTGCGGAAGATCGAGAACGTCCCCACTGGCCCCAACAATCGACCGAAGCTGGTTGTTAAAATCACCGGTGGGCTTGATGTACCCCTTTACGGCATCTGGTGCTAACAAAACCTCTCTTGGATGTCTAGAATGTGGCGAAATGTAATGTAACGTATGTATAATGATCAATCTGTTTCGAATAAGATCCTGCAGGATCCTGTCGTATATCATGCTCTCTAAACTCTTCCTGCGCACCTACATCATCTACGTGTGACGGGGAACGAGGGGCGCATGAAAAGTTGACCATGCTCATCGACTTTTCCAGAGTAAAAGCCCGGTCACCGGATAGTCCTATACATCTTCGAAGGATTCGTTTCTAGGAGCACGCAGCTCCCTATCAGTGAACCCCTACTTGCTCTTAGTCACCCCCAGCAGCTCAGACGTTTCTTCCATCTTGGATATACAGAGGAGACAAGAAACAATAAATGGATATGTCAACGAAACACTGTAGGGCGTGCTGTGTCCGTGATCAGCGACTTCAAGCATGCAGCTGTTGGCAAACGATATCGATCTAGTGCGACGCGTTGTCAGTCCGCCATGGTGACATTTCTTTTGGAGAAAAAAGTAAAGTACCTTTCCTACAATCTACTCAACGAAAGGGTCCTGGTCTCCGGATCCAATAACCGTGATCCCATACGGTTCAAGTTGGGCTATCCTCGATTATCAGGGAACTATCGAGTGAGAGAGCATCTTGACAGACCAGTCATCGGTTGTCGTAGAAATTTCCTTGGGTTTGTGAAATAACCCGTAGCACGAATAGTACGTACTAGTACTACCGCCGGCCAAGCTTAAAGATTAAAGAGCACTCCCAGGCCTGAGGCCAACGACCCGGCGGCGGGTCAGCTCGGATCCCTCCAAGTACGTACAGTACACATGTATAGGCGCTCTCGTCGCTCGCGACGACTAGTTTCAGTAGTAGTCGACGGTTTCGTCTCATCGTCATGGTGAAATATGCCACAATGCGGTCGAAGATTAGATGGTTACATATTGCAATGCTTGTAAGATATTCTGATACCGAAGGTACAAGAAAATATAAGAGCACAGAAGAGAAAAAAAGCAATCAAAATCAAAGCAAGTCCAAATCATGCAGAGCCAACCACCTCCTTAGCAGACGTTGTCGACGACTCACTCTCCTCCCCCGCTGCATCCCCAGAGATTTCAACCACCCCAGCCTGCTTCTGACTATCAGCATAGGCCGGGGTCGGCGTCGTCGGCGTCGGGGGAATCCCAGGTACGCCCGACAACCCATACATTGCCGCCAACCGCACAGCCATCGCGTCTCCCATATTACCGCCACCCATCGCCCCACGCTTCTCCTTCTCCTTTTTCTTTCTCTCCTCTTCTCTCTGCTCCTTCTCCTTCCGCTGCACAAACTCCCTCTCGACCCAGGCTTTGATAGTCTTGCACGCCAGCTCCGGCTGGTTCTTGCACAGCAGGAGGAAGCCTTGCAACTCGGCGGTGGAGAACGTCTGTGGCGGGATGTGCGACGCAAAACCGGCTGCGAGGTCCGTAAGCTCAGAGAGCTGTGAATGAGATAACGGCGCCGCTTTCTCGCTCCCGCTGCTTGTGGCACTGACACCAGTAGTGCCTGGCCGGGCAAAGAAGCGCAGGAAGAGCGCGGAAGCTTGCTCCTTCGTTGCAGGATGATATTCAACCTTCGTGTCGATTCTTCCGGGCCGGAGAAGAGCAGGGTCGAGGCGGTCGACATAATTGGTCTGCAGACGTGTTTAGTTTTTCGCTTCCAAGGAAAGATACCAAGTGCCAAGGACTTACGGTGGCGAAAAAGAGCTTTCCTTCCTCGCTTCCTACTCCATCCAGGACGTTGAGCAGACCTGAAAGAGTAACGGCGGATTTGGCGCGCTTGAAAGCAGCTGGGTTAACCATGCCGAATTGGTTGGCTGGAGAAGTGTCTTCTTCATCGTCACGGGATGGGAATGCACAGTCGATATCTTCAATGAGGAGGATTGAATTTTTCGGGATGGAGGATGCAGCTTTTTGGAGGAAGGTGTCATCAATGCTAAATGATCTTATGTCAATACCCAACTGGGCGGAGAAAGAAGCAGTGGACTTACAAGCCCGAGGATAATGAGAGGCTGTAAATTTCAAGGCCCAGTTCACCGGCCTACGAAAGAATGTAAGTGGACAGGTTCTTGGGAAGGGTTTATAATCCGTACTAATGCATATATGGTCGAGGCTAGGGTGATTGAGATTAGTCTTTGTCGAAGTTTATGAACAGGGTAATTCACTTTTGCCGGTACCAGGAGGGCCATACAAGAGGTATCCCCGACGATGAGGAATACCAGCCTCGACATACCAGGCTTCGGTATCAATGAACTCTTGAGCATCTTTAATCAATGATTCAACAACGCCTTCCGGTAGGATGATGGAACTAAGAGGCCGACGGGCTTTTTGCTTGACGTTGCTCCACACAAAGGCGGGACCATACGTAGGCTACGAAAAAGTGAGACTTTCATGTTATAATAAAAGAGCAGAACGTATTTACCGAGTCTGCCATGTGAACGGTGACATTCGGACGACTGGTGTCTTTGTAGCGTTGTCGCGCTTCTTCTACCAATTCGGAAAGTGCCTTCATCTTGAGAGTATAAATACTGTTCTTGCGTGAGTCTGATACCGAAGAGAAGAAAGAGTATTGTTGCGTACGAGATAAAGATAACGCCACCGTTTTGAGTCCCCTGCCCAGCCATCATTCCTCGACCGCTAGTACTTGATCTCTTGACTTCGACCCAATAGCCCCTCCAGCGGAATAATTGCGGGAGTTCGTATGTAGGGACATAATCCGCATTGCCCTCGAGCTCAGGCTCTGATACTGCCCACTTGCGCTTGGAGTTTTTTGCGTTTACGGTAAAGTCGCGCGAGCGCCGCCAGACATTCTCTTGCGTCTGAAAAGCAAATTTTTTGAGGGCCTTCTCGCGTGAAATATGAGGTATATGCGTACCAAGAACAACACAATCCACTCATATGTCGGGTCACCTTCATCAAACCTCGCGGTGATACCCAATTCTAGGGGATGAGGTGAGACACAGGGACAGACAAAACCATGAAACATACGGAAATTGAATCTCTCCATGAGCCACTGGCACAAGCGACGGCCGGTCTCGATGAAGGTTCCCAAGACCAGTAGGCGTACGCTGTCCAGCAGATACGTGTTCTGCATGATGGACGCGAAAAACGAGACGCCGACGATGCTGGAGAGCCATGAGCCTGAGTTGGAGAAAGGACTGGTGGACGGGGAAGAAATGAGTGGTTGGGAGGTGGCCATTAAGGTGAGGGAAGGAAGGGCAGGAGCCTCCGATTTGGAGCAGGGTGTCCTACATACCTGTCGTGCCAAGTTATTTATGGCCGAATTGAATTGAATATAAATTAATTACGACATCAGCATTTTGCGAACTGCTTCCAGGTAAAATGGTTAACATTCCTCAGAATCCTCACGTCCTAAATTATGCGACAAAAGGGTTTCCTTCAAGCCATGAGTCCATGACGAGTGGTGACAGCAACTCAACTGGCCCTGCGATGATTTCTTCTCTTTGCAATAACCTCACTAATTCTTCCTTTCCAGTGAAAATTTTCGAGTCTCCATGGGGGCGAATCTCCAACCTTGGAAAAATACATTAAATTTTTGCGGACACAACGCCCTACCTCCGTTTGTTCTTGATCCGGAGCCCTGCGGCGCGCGCTCGCCGCACGCTCGGTGATAAGTACATACATACATACTACAGCACTGCATTCTTGCATGACAGGTACTGAATAGTGGATAAAACACGTGAAGGCCGCTGGTAGGGTGTCAAGTTGGCTCTGGATGAGTCCAATAGTTTTTGAGGCAGGAGCATGTCACAGAGATCGGTGAGTCTGTGTTTTTTCGATGGGACTCCAAGGCTTACTGCCCATACCCAGCCATGCCGTGGTCCCCGTACGACAGTCGAACCAAGAGCAATCCACACTCACCGTCATCCCCAGCATCTCATGATGTATAAGGATGCCACACTACGGCCTTTTCACGCCTCTATCTTCTGAAAAACTCGAGACTGCACCCAAGCCCTACAAATGCCTGCAAGCACAATCATCGTCTTCGTCTGCATTACTGCGTTCTACGCTTTTACGACATCTCTCATCCTATGGGACATGGCGTACGATCACAATATCGTCGGTGACACCACCATATCTGATTCATACCGGGATAATAGCGACGACACGTCGATGACATCAGATGAATCGAGGAGGTTCCGAGAGAACGCCACCCAATTTCGTCCTTCCCGATTTTCAAGGGCGTTTTTGGTTTGATAGCTCAGCATATGGACGGTTCGCGATGACGGAAACGACCTGCTGTTGATTGCTCTTCGTGAGTCAGTGTTTCAGTTTCCCCCACCGTCGTTTCAACAAATTCCTGATAGTGGCCGCTTTAAGAGCTTTTAGAATATTCGTGCAGGCGAAGCCTACCATTCCTTTTGTTATCACCCTGTTCCGGCAGAATACAATCCCCGTTTTGAAACAAATTCCTCATTCCCATACGATGTGCTACTACTGTAGAAATTTCGCCCAAGGTTCTCTCTGGATGTACGTGCGTTCGTAGATGTTCTTGTTCATTTTGAACCAATGGTTGAAGATTTATTATTGCAGGTAATAGCCCATGGGGACCAACATGTTCTGGTCCATGTATGAGCTGGCTTGAAATTGGTGGAGATTAAGGGATCTCAAAACAGCTCGGAAGATGTCTGAATTGATATACGGTCTTGAGCGACTGTGCAGTCCCTCTAATTACAAATTACACAGGAAGCCCCCTTGGATGTCCGATCTCGTCAGTATTTCCTTCTCCAATCGCCCGCATTATTGCCCATCCTGCGGCTAACAAAATGCCTTGAGGATTGCTTTCTATCAAAGACCGGGATTCTCAGCCGCTGAATCAGCCAACATCGTAAGAGGATCGCCAGCCTGTTCCAAACGTGGCCTCGGACATGATCGGTGCGTCTCTGTCGTTTGTTTTGATTTTTTGGAAGAATGTGATGATTGTATCTCTGCAGCTCATCGCCTTTTATGAAGTCCAAAGCTGTCGCGGCTCATTGCTCCGATGATTCAACGTTATGCTCGTCACAGATGATGGGATTTGGAGGCTCGTAACGGGACTGATGAAAGGGACGCGAGGTCCTTCGACTTCCATGCCATCTTTCCATCGAAGTCGTCTGAAGGTACATTCTTCCGCGGATAACTCGACCTTTTGGAGCTGAAATACGGTCAGCTTGATGTTCATCATGGGACGCACTCGAGGTCGAAGCGATTCCACAGCTCCTCGGAGCCACCTCATGCTTCTTCGGTATTGACCGACTGGGCTACTTAAGCCACTGGGTGTTTCTGGCTCTATCCTCCAGTCCTCTCCAACTTACACACATTGGCAACCCACTATGGCCATCATCCCTGCGGTCCTTGCGGTCCCTCAGCCCGGAAAGTTATACTACATCATCAACGATCGATCTGGCACTGTGCTTGATGTCTCTGGAAGTGATGGCAAAACCGGTGTGTAGGAGGCTCGGCTGTCCTCTGCTTCTTCCGAAGCTGAATATATTCGCTTTGTCCAGTTGTCGGGTACCCCTATCACGGTGGCGATAGCCAGATTGTACGATCGTCCGTGGCTATTAGAACATCGCCCAGGATGACTAACTTGCCTTCCATCTATCTGTCATTCAGTGGACCTTGGAAGCAGCGGATGGTACCGGCGAGAACTGGACGATTCAGGTCAAGTCATCAGGTCTCTACCTTACCACTCAATTCTTCGCAGGAAACAACGTGGCCCTCGTCGTCGATAATTTCCCATTCCACTGGAAGATTTCGATTATCACTGGGAGCACAACCTATTACAAGTACGTAGTCCGTAGCGTCGTGTTGCTCAGCTGCATGCCTTTCAATGAACGTTGAACCTTCCCAGGATCAGCGCGACTCACTTGGACCTTGAAGTCACTCTCGCCAATCGCGGCAGCACTGTGCCTGGTACCCCCGTCAACCTGCAATGGGTCTTGGATGTGCAAGGGGCGGAACAGATTTGGCAGTTTGCATCGTAAGTCGTTTTTTATATTTCCATCACGTCTGGGTGGAGGATCTGACTCTGCTTTATGGCCTGCTAGAGTCGGCTTGTTATAGAGCGTCACTTAAATTTCGTTGTATATATAGTACTCTCGTCCTCCCCACGGAATTTTCTTTTCGTCGACGTACTTAGGAAACGAAACGAGGCCCCCGTTACTTATGTGTTAGGTTTCTTCCATACAGATAGGGAGAGTACACTGAAAAATAGACTGAATTGGCTTACCTAAGCGCATGCGATTCCTCACGAACCTTCCTCTATCCCATGGGAAGCCTTTTTCGAAAGCACCGCACTCTACGGCGAGCCCGCTCATTCCACCAGCTCCCTCCCCCATAACAGGACAAACGTCGTAAAACCTAAAATGATTAACAGACAAGCACGCAACTAGAGAGCCCAAAATCGAGGACGCCTGGGACTCTGGATCCCCAGAACGCCCTCAGAAACAAGGAGGTTCTGAGAAGCCCCACTTTCGTCTTTCCTGCTCACCAAGGGCGTTTTGGAC
>Ga0307516_10002210_pt1 | contig 26352 bp, 24 predicted proteins | sample 19_EM_MG_FD_203310 | JGI IMG/M metagenome (GOLD analysis project Ga0307516, IMG submission 203310) | Populus trichocarpa ectomycorrhiza microbial communities from riparian zone in the Pacific Northwest, United States - 19_EM | ecosystem: Host-associated > Plants > Roots > Unclassified | place...
TTGGCAATCGTGGTACGGCTGGGCGAGGCCAGTTCCCGGTCGAGCCAAGTTGCGCCGTCGCTTCGGATCTGCTGGTCAAGGCTGTTGTGAGACAGGATGCTTATTCGGACATTCGCACGGTCCCGCGCGAAATCGTAGGCTTGACCGCGTGCGGGGAGATCGGCGGGAATGCGCCAGTGATCGGCATCGACCCGCTCGGCATGGCCGGCCCGGCGCAGCGCCTCCAGCCGGCGGACGTGAGAGCGAACGAAGCCTTGCGGATCGCCGCCGATACGGTCAATGGCAGTTCGCGCCCGCTCCAGATGTTCGGCCGGCCGATAGATGCCTTCCTTCCCGGCGACATCCACGATGTTGCGGTCCGCGGCGCGCGGACCGGGAGGGGCCGAACCGGCCGCGACGATCATGCCTCGGCCGACGTCCTCGGCACGGGCGGCATCCATCTCGATGTGGTGCACATGCCCGTCCAGGCCGTCGATCACCAGCCGGACCCGTTCGCCCATCTCGTCGCCACCAAGGCCCTTGTCGAGCACGCGGCCGACAATGCGCTCGGTCGCGTTCTCCCGGTGCAGGACGTAGCGCACGGGATGGCGGTCCTCCGCCAGACCTTCACGCTCCAACGCCCGGTGCATGGTCTTGATGATGTCGCCACGTTCACCAAGCTCCCGCAGCACTGGCTCAGCCTTTGACGAAACCATCCATCTGCCGGTCTCGATCTCAGTCGCCAGCCCCATGCGCTCCAGCTTGCGCGCGCGCTCGATCAGGAGAGCTCGGTTCTGACGGAACGTGTCGCGCATGTCCTGGTCGGGGCGCAGGTCAGAAAACTCCTTCCCTTGCTGCTCGGCGATCAGCATCCGGTCGAGCCCGGTGAAGCGATCGGCGTCTACTTCCCGCTCAAGCTGCTTCGTGACCTCAAGCTCGCTCTGCCGGCCCAGTTCCAGCGTCACGATCTCGCTGGCGCGCTCGCGAATGCCGTAGGCGATATAATCACCGGCGATGTTGAGGGTCTTGCCGTCCTCAGTGACGCCGCGCAGGAGGATATGGGTGTGCGGGTGGCCGGTGTTGTAGTGGTCAATCGCGATCCAGTCGAGTTTCGTCCCGAGGTCGGTTTCCATCTGCCGCATCAGGTCGCGCGTGGTCATGCGCAGATCGGATAGCTCCGCGCCGTCCTCGGACGAGACGATGAAGCGGAACTGATGCCGGTCATCCCGACTCCGTTCCACGAAAGCGCAGCCATCCTCCACGTCGCGCTCGGCCGAATAGACCTGGCCCTTCGCACCGTCCTTCGTCACGCGATCCCGTTCGAGGTAACGCAAGTGTGCGTCCACAGCCTTGGCGCTGACAAACTGCCGTCCGCGGGCAGCTCCGCGCTGCGGGTTGAGCTTCACCACGCGGGCCTTCACCGCCACCCGTCGCGCCCGCGTGCGCACCCCGCTCTCGTCTCGGCCCCACGCGCTCCGATCCTTGAGGCTCAGCGCCGTCGCAATACCGCGCCCCCGCGCGTTGAACCTGCCGCCTCCCTTCCCGCTGCCGGGATCCCGGTTCGGGTTGCCGCCGGCGCGCCGGATCGCCCGGTGGACCTCACCGACGAAGCTGGTCGTGCGTCCACGCGCCGCGCCGATTCGGCGTGCGGTTTCTTGCCCCCCGCCGCGATCGCGGACCTTGCCGGGACGAATACGAAAGCCGTCTTCGTTGCGCGCCATCAGACGACGATTGGAAGTCGACCGTTATCGCGCAAGGCCAGAAACGCTGTCCGCGTGATGCAGCGTGGAAATACCTGCCCCAGTGAAGATACGGCCATCTCCGATTTGCAGCATGTTGCAGGCGACGGCTCTCGAAGCATTGAAAAAGAATGATAATCGGGAAAAGCGCCGCTCGCTGATCTCGATGGAACGTCGGAGACCGACCCAAAACAATGTGCAGACAAACACTTAGGAACGAAGTTCCGGAAGCGCGGAAACCCGCTTTATCTTGCCTTCCTTCCCAACTGTAACCGTCCGAGTCTTGCACATCTGTCCGAGATTTTGTTCTCGTTCCATTTCAGCTTCTCTGCTGCTGTGGAGAATCTCCGATGGCGCCTCGTCGTTCCTGGGCAAAGGCCGACAACCCATTCTGGTCGAACCATGTTGCGGCGTGGTATCGAAGCGCGCTGGACGCGGAACACTACTGCCGGAAGCACGATCTTTCCACGGCAAGTTTGATGCGGTGGGCGCGTCATCTGCTTAGCGCGGATGATCTACGCAAGCGTGCGGAAGATTTGCAGAAATTGCGCCGGAAAAAACCGGGACGGCAGCCGAAGAACGGGCAGTCGAACAAGCCCAAGAGACCTCGGCGCAATCGCTACAGCGTGCGGACGGACAGCGGTCCGGTGGCTCTCCAGGCGTTCTGGGGCATGCATGTAGAGGCGATGAACTGGAGCGGCATGGGGCACGCCGAGTATGCCGCAGCGCTTGGTCTATCGCCGCATGCGTTGCGGATCTGGCGCGATCGGCTGGAACAATCCGGCAACGAAATGGACTGGCGATCCCTGCTTCATCCGAGTGCCCGGGCTCAATTAAGCAGGCTGCTAATTGCGCACGGCGCAAGTACCGCTTGACACCGGAGGCGGCGGACGGACGGTCTAACCGCCGTCGCTTCAGCGACGAGCAGAAGCGAGCGATCGTGCAGGAGACGCAGAAGCCTGGTGCGAGCGTGGCACAGGTTTGCCGCCGCCATGGCGTCGCCACCAGCATGGTGTTCCGCTGGCGGGTCGACTTCGGCCTGAGCGCTCAAAAGACTCCGCAAGTTGTAACGGTAGCGCTCTCCGACGGCGCGGCGAACCAACCGTCGGCGCTCGCCGTTTTGCGCGATCTCGTACGGCCGCCCGACGGCATGATGACGATCGAACTGGATGATGGGCGGCGCGTCTTTGCGCCTGAAGGCAGTAACCCGGCTGCGGTGAAGCGACAGCTCGCCAAGGGGAAGACATCACCATGATGGTTGTTGCAGCAGGCGTGAAGGTGCACCTGGCACTGGGTCACACAGACATGCGGAAAGGGCTGGATGGCCTCGCGACGCTGATCCAGGAACATCTGAAGAAGGATCCATTCATATGTGGCGGGACAGATTATGTGGCGGTGGGACCAGTGAGCCCCTGGGTTCAACGAGCGCCACGGGTTCGCCGCCACATAATATTTGATGCTTTCCCAGTTGGCGCAGGATGTCACTGCGAGCTAGATTGGGAGGAGCAGCATGCTCGATTTCTATTTTACTTATCGTGGAGTGCTCAGGAGGCTCCGCAGCGGGGCTCTCGGCCATGAGATGGACCGCATCGCGGCGCACTTCTTCCAGCTTGGCTATAAGAGGGCTTCAGCCAAGATCTATATCAGTCGCCTTGCTCGGTTCAGCGAGTTCGCTGCCGGCGTCGTAGCGTCCGGTCCAATCACACAAGAAGTCGTTGATCGCTTTCTCAAGGGTTTTCTAACCGCATCTCCCCGTATTGCTGCCGCAACGGCGATCGAGCACGCGCGACGGCTGGTGCCGGAGCGATTTTCCATTCCGGCCCCACCTCTAACAGTAGATCGCCACGCCACTCTGATTGCTGCATATGTTGACTATTTGCGCGGTGTGAAGGGCTTGGAGACGAAGTCGTGCGAAGGGATCCTATTGGGCGCGCGACGCTTTCTTAGCTCGTTCCGCGATCATTTTCCGGGACAAGATCTTGAGGCGCTAAACGGTCAGCACGTCCTCAGCCTCGTTCAATATCAGCTGTCGCTTTCCGCCAACCAGGCCACACGGACAGCGGCGATCTCATACATCAGAACGTTTTTGCGCTTTTTGCATTGGTCCGGCCATCACGACGAGGATCTCGCACGATTCGTTCCAAGGACACCTCATTGGCGATTAGCGCACCTGCCGCCGCGCCTTGCCTGGGAGGATATTCAGCGCGCCATCAGCGCGATCGACGCGACGACCCCTGTTGGTGTTCGCGACCGAGCACTGCTGCTCCTGCTCGCCACGACAGGGATACGCAACAAAGAGATTCGCACGCTCAAGCTACAAGACATCCACTGGCGGGCCGGGGAAGTCTTCGTTCGGCGGACCAAGGGGAAGCGCGACCGGGTGGCGCCGCTCTTGGAGGAGGCCGGCGCTGCGCTCGCCGAGTATGTGCTGCAGGCCAGGCCCAAGATCGACAATCCCACTTTGTTCCTCTCGTTCGCGCCGCCACCCCGACCATTCAGCTGTCCCGGGTCCATTTCAGCGATAGTCCGGCGCCGCCTTGAGCATGGCGGTGTAGTGCTCTCGGGCCCTGCTGGCGCCCACCTACTCCGCCATAGCTTGGCGACGCAGCTCGTGGCGCAACGGCGACCGATCAACGAGGTCGCAGATTTGCTCGGCCATCGGAGCATCAACACGACCGCCATCTACGTAAAGGTCGCGCTGCCGCAGCTCGTCGATGTCGCGCTGCCCTTTCCGGGAGCCGTGTCATGAGAGCCTATGCGGGATTCTTGGCCGAGAAGGTTGAACGATACATCGAGCTGCGCCGCTCGCTCGGATACACATTCTATAAACAGGCTGGCACGTTGCGGGTTTTCGTTCGCTACGTTGAGTCAAGCGAGCTGGATGGCCCCGTCACGAGGGACATGGCACTCAACTTCGTCTTGTCGTTCAGCGGCCCGGCTAACAGCCGCGCCATTCGTCACGGAGTGCTCCGCCGCTTTTGCGGGTATCTCGCCGTCTACGACGCGAGAACGGAAGCCCTCGATCGGCAGGCGCTTCCCAGGTCACGGGCGATCCCTCCACATCGCATTCTAAGCGACGCTGAGTTGGCGTCGCTTATGGCTGCCTGTAACCGCATCTCGCCTGCGACGCCTCACCGGGGGCGGACGTTGGCCACCCTGATCGGATTGCTGGCAAGCACTGGGTTGCGGTCAGGTGAAGCGCTGAGGCTGGACCGTGCCGATGTCGACCTCACCGGCGGCGTATTGACCATTCGTAAGACCAAGTTTCGCAAGGATCGTCTCGTTCCAGTTCACGCCACCACAAGGGGCGCCCTTCGCCAGTACGCGCACGACCGCGACGCAGCCTTTTCTACGCCGAAGGATTGCGCCTTCTTCCTGAGCTCGCGCGGCAATCGGCTGTCTTCGCCCGGCCTGCAAATCGCTTTCGCAGAGACCCGCAAGCTGGCCGGACTCGACGATGGCAAACCCGTCAGACCCCATGATCTCAGACACAGATTCGCAGTAACCCGGCTCGCTCTCTGGCACCAACAGCGAGCCGATGTACAGGCGCTGTTGCCGTTGCTGGCGACCTATCTTGGCCATGCTTCCTACAGCGACACCGCCTATTACATCACGGGCACGGCGGAACTTCTCGCCCTGGCGGCCGACCGCGCATTCGCCGGGGGCGCCAACTCATGACCGCACCTCCCGCCCTCGCGCTGCTTCTGGAGTCCTTTTTCCGTCATCGCCTCGCCAAGCAGAGGAATGCAACACCCGCAACTATCTCGTGCTATCGCGACGCCCTGCGGTTGCTGATCTTGTTCGTCGCCCGACGCTTGCACAAGAAGCCGGCAGCACTCGTTCTTGAAGATCTGGATCGAGATCTTATCCTCGCCTTTCTCGATGAGCTCGAAGAGGCGCGGAAGAACTCCATCTCGACCCGCAACGCTCGCCTTACAGCGATCCGGTCATTCTTCCATCATGTGGCAGCCAATGATCCTGCGTCGTTCGGCGTCGCCAACCGCATTCTAACGATACCCATAAAGCGGGCGCATGTTGAGGTGACCCATCACCTCACCGGCGCAGAAGTGGACGCTATCATCGACGCGCCCGACCAAAGGGAGCCGCGCGGCCGGCGTGACCGGGCATTTCTGCTTTTCCTCGCGCGCACCGGCGCCCGGGTTTCTGAAGCTATCGGCACGAACGCCGCCGATCTTCAGTTGGTTCGGCCGAGGTCCCAGGTGCTTCTACGCGGCAAGGGGAGGAAGGAACGGATGGTACCCATTCCGCCGGATCTGGTGCAAGCATTGACGGCGCTCATGAAGGAACGCGGACTCGCCAACCAAGAGGCAAGCCCGCTATTCGTCGGGACGCACGACGACCGTCTAACCCGCTTTGGGGCGACACACATTGTGCGACGCGCCGTCGCCACAGCCACCGCCAGCCGACCGGAGCTCACCCGCAAGACTATTTCACCCCACGTCTTCAGGCACTCGCTCGCCATGAAGCTCCTCCAATCGGGCGTCGATCTCCTGACAATCCAGGCCTGGCTGGGGCATTCACAGGTCGCCACCACGCACCGCTACGCCGCCGCAGACGTTGAGATGATGCGCCGTGGCCTCGACAAGGCGGGAGTGTCTGGCGCCCACGGCGTTCGCTTCCGCCCCAAGGACGCCGTCTTACAGCTGCTGGACAGCATCTAAATATTATGTGGCGGCGAACCCGTGGCGCTCGTTGAACCCAGGGGCTCACTGGTCCCGCCGCCACATAATCTGTCCCGCCACATATATGGGGATATGTGGCGCGTCACATATCCGCATTCGGGTCATCTGTTCGTGTTCCGCGGCAAGAATGCATCGCTCCTGAAGATCCTGTTTTGGGATGGGACGGGGCTGTGCCTGTTCACCAAGCGCATCGACCGCGGAAACTTTTTCTGGCTGCGCCTGGCGGAACCTGGCAGCTCGGTGACGCTGTCGCCGGCGCAACTCGCGATGCTGCTCGAAGGCATCGACTGGCGTACGCCGGAGCGCTTCTGGCGGCCGATTCTTGCCGGCTGAATCGCAAAAACTCCTGTCGAATATGGCTAAGTCCCTTCTTCGAATCAGCTGATTCGAGTAGAATCGGACATGCGGTATCGATCTCCAAAATCTTCCGACAGACCCAGCACTTCTGCATCGCCTGGTGTGCGATATCGCCGCCACGATCGAACATCGCGACAGCGAAATCGATCGCCTGAAATCCATCATCAAGCAGTTGCAGCGCGCACAGTTTGGCCGTCGTTCCGAGCGTCTCGATCCCGACCAACTCGCCCTCGGGCTTGAAGACCTCGACGCCGATATCGCCCGCGCCCAAGAGAGTGGCCCACGGGTCGAGAACCACCAATCGGAACGGACCTCCCATCGTAAGCCGCTGCCCGACCATCTGCCACGCGACGACGTACGGCTCGATATCGACGACATGACTTGCGCTTGCTGCGGCGGCGCGCTTCATGTGGTCGGGGAAAGCGTGAACGAGATGCTGGACTGGGTTCCGGCGCAGCTGCGGGTGATCCGCACTACGCGTCCCAAATATGCCTGCCGAAGCTGCGAGACTGTGGTGCAGATGCCAGCTCCAGAACGGGTGATCGCCGGCGGCCTGGCGACACCAGCGCTGCTCGCCCAGGTGCTGGTCAGCAAATACTGCGATCACACGCCGCTTTATCGGCAGTCGCAGATCTTCGCCCGCCACGGCGTCGATCTCCCGCGTTCGACGCTCGTCGGATGGGTCGGCGGCGCCTGCTGGTGGCTTGAGGCGTTGCAAGAGCGGCTGGCTAAAAACGTGTTTGCCTCCATCTGTTTGCCGACGACACGCCGGTTCCTGTGCTCGATCCCGGCCGCGGACGTACGAAGACCGGACGTCTCTGGGTTTACGCCCGCGGGCAGCGCGGCTGGAGTGGACCGGAGCTGAGCTGTCGATGCCAATGACAGCTTTTGACTTCTTGAGAGCTTCTGCCATGGCGTGCTCCTTGGCTTTGGTGCCCCACACAAGCATCGCTTCCTCGTGGGGCGGGAGCACGGCCGGACTATTCCACTACCACACGTCGCGGCCTGCAAATACGGACAACAGTTGCGTAGCCCGATCGGCGTTCTAACCTCCACAAGCCATGCCGTAACGTGATACAAGTTGCGCGGCGACGACACTTGCCGGCTGCATCCTTTACGATTGAGGAGTGCGCGCGGAATGTTTACATTTCGAACCTCAATCACTCTCGCGGTGATGGCGTTTATCGTCGCTCTGGCCGCGCTGCTGATCGCTATTCAGGTCCGGGCTCTTCGTTGGGCCACGCAAGACGCTGCGTCCGCCTATATGGACGCGACCAGTGCGAAGGCCTTCGGGCGCCTTCAAGCGGAGATAACCGCGATAGCGTCGTTGGTACATGTGCTGGCGACCAGTTCCAGTGTGGCCGATTCAAATGAGAGAACCGAGACCGGCCGCGCGATCCCACTGTTCAAAGCCGTACTGCAGGAACTGCCCCAAAGCGACAGTGTCTATGCCGGTTTCGAAAATGGCGCTTGGTTGCAGGTGCGGCGCATTGGCGAACTCAACGACGGGCAGCGCGAGAGGTTACGCGCGACGCCTGACGCTTACATTGCCATTAATCTGGTCCGCCCCACCCCTAGCGGCGAACTGCCCATGCGACGAATTTTCGAAGATCAGCAAGGCAACGAAGTCGGACAAGTTGATCTATGGAAATACGGATACGACCCGCGCAAGCGGCCCTGGTATCGCGAGACGATGAAAGCCGACCGATCGCTGGTCTCATCGCCCTATCTTGCGTTTAGCATCGGCGCACCGGTGATCACGGTTAGCGCACCCCTGCGAGGCAAAGTGCCCGGCGTCATTGCCGCCGATCTCAAGCTCGACACCTTCAGCGATTTCGTCCAAGCGCAACGGCCTGGAGAGCACGGGATCGTCTTGATTTTCGACTCGACTGGCTCGCTTATAGCCCACCCCAATTTTGCACAGTTCGTTGTCGATGCGATGACACACCCATCCCAACCGCAATTGCCAAACATCAGGGAGATCAACTCCGGGCTCGTGGCGGCAGTGTTGCGAAGGTCGCATGGTCGCGACCAATACGACGGAAGCATCCGTGACGATCAAGGGCAGGACTATCTGTTCAGGGTGGCGAAATTCACTCTGGGCGAGCAGTACAACGCCAACATCATGTTGCTGGCGGCACAGGAAGACTTTGCCCAAGATGTTCGGAGGCTCCAGTTCCGCGGACTGATCCTCGCAATTGTCGGCGGCGCTGCCTTCATTCCGGTCGTTTGGATATTTGGTAGCGGAATGTCTCGATCCTTGAAAAGCATAACGGCTGAGGCAGTCAAACTCCAGAAGCTCGCTGAGCCGGACCCCTTGCCGGTCACATCACGCCTCAGGGAAATTCACGAACTTGGCAGTGCGATGATTTTGGCGCAGCGCGCCATATGGTCGTTCGCCCACTTTGTTCCTAGGGAGCTCGTCCAGCGGGTCATCGACAATTCCATCTCCACGGAGCTTGGCGGAGTCCGAGAGGAGATTACCGTCCTTTTCACCGACGTCCGGGATTTCACGACTATCGCCGAGTCCGCCGATCCCGACATTCTCATGCACCAAACGTCGCGCTATTTCTCCGTGCTGACAGAGGCTTTCCTCGCCGAAGGCGGAACGATCGACAAGTTCATTGGTGACGCCGTGATGGTGTTCTGGAACGCACCCAATCCACAGCTTGACCACGTCGAGCGAGCCTGCCGGGCAGCTCTTGCGGGCAGACTGGCGTGCGAAGAGCTCAACTCCCAGTTTGAAACTGAGGGTCTGAAGCCATTCTTCACACGGTTTGGCATTCACGTCGGGGAGGCCGTGGTCGGCAACCTTGGGTCGACTGAGCGCATGAACTACACGGCCCTTGGCAATACGGTGAATCTGGCAGCGCGCCTCGAAGGCCTGAACAAGCAGTTTGGGACCGCCATCCTTGTGAGCGAAGACGTCTATTTGCGGGTTCAGCACTGCTTCAAGTTCAAAGCCTTCGAGTCGGTCATCGCCAAGGGGATGACAAAGGAAACCCGCATTTTCGAGCTCGTCAGGGCGTCGTCATGAAGTCAGCTTTGGTCTTACGGAGTATCGTGCTGGGATTGCTCGTTTTGCAACTCGTTCTCGTCGTCATTCCGGCGGCTCGCGCGGGCGAAGAGACCATCAAGATCGGCGTTCTGCATTCTCTGTCCGGCACCATGGCCATCAGCGAATCGGTACTTAAAGACACGGTTCTCATGCTGATAGCAGACCAAAACAAGAAAGGTGGGCTGCTCGGCCGGAAACTGGAACCGATCATCGCTGATCCGGTGTCCGATTGGGACGTCTTTGCCGAAAAAGCCCGGGAATTACTCACGAAGGAAAAGGTCGCGGTCGTGTTCGGCTGCTGGACGTCCGCCTCCCGCAAATCCGTTCTGCCGATCTTCGAGCAGCTGAACGGCTTGCTCTTCTACCCAGTGCAATACGAGGGCGAAGAAAGCTCGCGCAACATTTTCTACACAGGGGCCGCGCCGAATCAGCAGGCAATTCCGGCCGTTCGATATCTGATGAGCAAGGAAGGAGGCGACGTTCGCAGATGGGTTCTGCTCGGCACTGACTACGTCTATCCGCGGACGACCAACCGGATCTTGAGCGCGTATCTCGCCGCGGAGGGGGTATCGTCAGAGGATATCATGACAATCTATACGCCGTTCGGCAATTCCGACTGGCGAGAGGTCATTCAGCGGATCAAGTCCTTCGGTTCGGAGGGAAAAAAGACCGCGGTGATATCGACCGTCAACGGCGATGCAAACACGTACTTCTACAAGGAACTCGCGGCCCAGAAGGTGGATCCCGCCGTCATCCCGGTCATGGCTTTCTCTATCGGCGAGCGCGAATTGCTCAGCGTGGACACCCCCCTCATCGGAGACATGGCGGCCTGGAATTACTTCCAATCGATCAAGTCAACTGAAAACGAAGCGTTCATCAAAATGTGGGCGGACTTCAACGAGCAACGGGACAAGACCACGAATGATCCGATGGAAGCCACCTTCATTGCCTTCAGGATGTGGACGCAGGCCGTCGTCCAGGCGGGCACCACCGACGTAGATGCAGTCCGGCAGGCCATGTACGGTCAAAGAATCAAGGCACCGAGCGGCTTCGAGGTTGTGATGAACACCAATCATCACCTTTCCAAGCCGGTCATGATAGGCAAAATAAATTCTTCCGGGACCTTTGATGTCATTTGGCAGTCAATCAATCCGGTGCGAGCGGATGCCTGGAGCAGGTACATCCCAGACAGTGCCAAGCGTACGGCCGATTGGACCTTTCCTTGGGTCTGCGGAGGGTGCATCGAGCCTACATTCAAGGACTGGTGACGTCTCGGCGTTTTCGAGCGACGCCGCGCGGATCGTTGTCGCGGCCCTCTGCGACGGTCCAAACAACCCCGCTCGGACCGCCCATACCCTCGCGGTGCCCCAGAATATCATTGACGGGTGTCATCCAGCTTGGTGTCGTCGTCGGTCATCTGTTGGCCTTCGGCGAGCCGTTGTTCGATCATGCCCATGACCGAGGTAACCTTTTCAAACGCTCGTGAGTGCGCGCCTCCCCGTAGGCCGGTCAAATCGAGGACCAAAATGTCCTCGCGTTGAAAGTCCGACTTATAAGGCTCTTGATCCGGATCGACGTCGCCAAGACGTGTTATCCCACCCGAAATTGACTTGGACAATTTGAGAGCGTGATCGTCCTGGGACGTGAACAGCGCAAAACGAGGCCGAGCGCTGCCCATTTGTCGCATTTGCGTGCGAAACAGATCGACGTCCACGTCGGGCGCAACAAGCAGGACGTTTTTCACCTTGTCTCCGATTTTGCCGGCGCGGACCGCCTTCGAATGCAGCGCTTCAAGGGTGAGGTAACACTGTTACCTCCTTTACATTCGCATTGGCCGCAATCGTGTCGAGTAACTGCTCGACAGAGTCGCGAGGGTTATTTGCGCTTTCAAGATCATCCTGGTAGGCGCGCAGCCCGACAACGCCACGCGACGGCCAGGAGAACAGGACCGGAATAGCGGGCGCCTTGGAATCGTGACTAATTTGGGCAAACCGATAGACAGCTTCATCGAACCGGTTATTGAAGCCATGAACGAAGACAAGCACCTTGCCCCGTCCAGTCTGTTTAGCGGCCGTCGACAGAGCGGCGGCAAAGGATTTTTTGTCGAGATAGTTCGCCGAAACGGTTATAAAATTCTGCTGAGCATCGCCCGGCACGGACGTCGGCCACTGCACCTCGCCAACCTTTCGCGCCGCGTCGGGCGGGATCGAAACAGTGACCGAGGCATACGAGACCTCTTCTGCCCGCTCACTGCCGAACATTTCACCAACATCGGCCGTTGAGCGCTTCCGCTTTGTTGCGACGAGCACCGAAACACGCGATGTCCCCTCCGTGTCGGCCTGCGCGACCGGGACCAATGCGCCCTGCGATAGTCGACCACTGCACCCGCAACAACAAATCGCGGACGCGATAGCCGCTGCAGTCAATATCGGAAATTTGCCGATCGACGCGATCACCTACGACCCCCGTCCGCTGATATTATCACTCTGCGAGATACTGCTCAATTAGCAGACGGCCACGCAAATACGACCGCGGCGGGTTTGTCGCGTGAACCCAGCGATGGATAAAGTTGTCCATTGGCGAGACCCTAGGAGTTCTCCTATCTAGAGTGTCACGGATCGGAAGTTGCCAGCCGAGATCTTGGACGGTCACACTCAGCCGATAGCTATTGCCGCCCGACAACGGCGCGTCCTCGCCCTTCGGTGATGCCCGCCGATCAGTCGCCGGTGGTCTTTTGCATGGCCGCGAGCGCCTGATCGACGCTGAACGACGCCGGCTTCTGGCGCGGCGGGAAGTCCCTAAAGGTCGCCAGGAATTGCCCGACCACGGCCTGAGCCGGAACCAGCCAATATATCCTTTCGAAGAACCAGCGCTCGTAGGCGCCCGACTCGATATTGGCCCGCTCGAACGGATCGGCGTGCAGATCGAATATGTGGGGCGCTCGCAGCTGGACCATCGGCTGCTGCCACACATGCGAGCCGTGCGCCTGCTGCTCCATGAAAACTGCCTTCCATTTGGTGTATCGCAGTCCGGTCAAATCACCGTCATCGGAGAAATAGAAAAACTCGTTGCGGGCGCCCGGCCCCTTGCCAGAGAGCACATCCATCTGGTTGTAGCCGTCGAGGTGGACCTTGAAGGTCTTTCCATTGGCTTGGTGGCCGCTGACGAGCTTGCTCTTCACGTCGGGCTCACCAGCGGCTGCGAGCAAGGTCGGTGCCCAGTCCTCGTGGGCGACGATATCGTTGATGACTGTGCCCGGCCGCACGACGCCCGGCCAGCGGACCAGGCACGGTACGCGGTAACCGCCCTCCCAATTGGTGTTCTTCTCGCCACGGAACGGCGTGGTGCCGCCGTCTGGCCAGGTGAACACCTCCGCGCCGTTGTCGGACGTGAACAGCACGATGGTGTTGTTGGCGATGCCGAGATCTTCGAGTTTCTTGAGCAGAACTCCAACCTGATCGTCCAATTCGGTCATGCCCGCGCCGAACAAGCCCTTCTCGCCGACCATGTCCTGGTACTTCTTCTGAAGGTGTGTCCAGACATGCATGCGGGTGGTGTTGTGCCAGATGAAGAATGGCTTGTTGGCAGCTTTGGCGCGGTCCATCCCGTCGAGCGTGGCGGCGAGAAACTCCTCGTCGGCGGTTTCCATCCGCTTGACCGTCAACGGTCCGGTATCCACAACGGTCTGCATGCCGACCTTGCCGAAGCGCGGGTCCACAGTCGGATCATCCCGGTCGGTCGCCTTGCACTTTAGGACGCCGCGCGGGCCGAAGCGCTGAGCAAACTGCGGGTCCTTGGGGTAATCGACGTTCTCCGGCTCCTCCTCGGCATTGAGGTGATAAAGGTTACCGAAGAATTCGTCGAAGCCATGAACGGTGGGCAGGAACTCGTTGCGGTCGCCGAGGTGGTTCTTGCCGTGCTGGAACGTCATATAGCCTTGGTTCTTGAGGAGTTCGGCAATCGTGGGGTCTTCCTTCTGAAGACCGAGCGCGGCGCCCGGGAGGCCAACCTTGAGCAACCCGGTGCGGAACGGCGACTGCCCGGTGATGAAAGCGGCGCGCCCGGCGGTGCAGGATTGCTGAGCGTAGTAATCGGTGAAAATTGCGCCCTCGCGGCCGATCCGATCGATGTTGGGCGTCTTGTAGCCCATCATCCCCAGGTTGTAGGCGCTGAGATTCCAGAATCCAACGTCGTCCGCCATGATGATGAGAATGTTCGGCCGCTGTCCGGCGGGCGCGGGTGGCTGCTGGGCTTGCGCAGGATCTGTCAGCCCGATGGCCGAGAGAGCCGAAGCGGCGACGAGAGAACTGCCGCTCAATAAAAGATCGCGGCGTTTCAACCCTTCACCGGTTGGCCCCATGGCGGTCTCGGACTTTCCTGGATCCTTATCCTTGCTCATGACGCAACTCCCTTCCTCGTGATGCACCTGAAGCCGACATGGCTCGTCGAGGTGTCGACCGGCTCGGCATGACGTGCGGCCGGACGATAGCGGCGGCAATAGTTGGGGGCGCAGAGGTGTGAGCCGCCTTTAAGCACCCTGCGTGGAATCTTGATGTTCGGCTGACAAGAGTCGTAACTTGCGGCCTCGGGTCCGCCGCGAGGATTTTCCGGAATGCAGCACGCCTTTGGCGCATCGGCTTCGTGCTTCTGCGAATACCAATCAGTCGTCCATTCCCAGACGTTGCCGATCATGTCGTGCAGGCCGTAGCCGTTAGCCGGGAACGCGTCGACGGGCGATGTACGCTCGAAGCCGTCCGCACAAAGATTCTGGCGCGGAAATTTACCCTGCCAGGTGTTCGCCATATGCTTTCCGCCGGGCATGAACTCATCACCCCAGGCAAACTCGGCGCCGTCGAGCCCGCCGCGCGCTGCGAATTCCCATTCGGCCTCCGTCGGCAGCTCTTTGCCGGCCCATTTGGCATAAGCCAGTGCGTCGGCGAACGCCACGTGCACGACCGGGTGATTGTCGAGCCCATTGATATTGCTGCCGTGGCCGTAGGGGTGGCGCCAGTCGGCGCCCTTGAGGAAGGTCCACCATTCCGCCCAGTTGCGTAGATCGACCCGGCGCGTTGGCGGCGAGAACACGAGCGAGCCCGCATAGAGCATATGCGGCAGCGCACCTGGATAGTCCTTCAGGTCGGGCGGGATCTCGGCAAACGTGACGTAGCCGGTTGCCTTGACGAATTCTTTGAACTGCCGGTTCGTGACCGATGAGCGGTCCATCCAGAACTCGTCCACCTTGATGTGGTGGACCGGTGCCTCTTCCGGATAGTGCTTGTCCGAGCCCATGCGGAAGTTGCCGCCTGGTATGGCGATCATGTTGTGGAGTGTGGCGGCAGAACGTTCAAACGTCGCAACAACACCCATCGCCACATCACCCAATTTACTGCGGCAACGATCGGAATGCGGGCGCAGCGGCACCTGACCGCGCGCTCATCACTCTAGGCGCACTGACCAAGCGCCGTCTATCCAGAATTGCTCACTCGGCCAACCACAATCTTCCCTGCAGTAATCGATATAATTGCAGGGAGCGAACGTTTCGAAAGGCATCACAGTACCCATGGCCTTCCGCCGTGCCGGCATCTTCGAATGTTGCGGTTGTCTCGGGCGAGACCCGCCCTCTTATCCGCGGATTGCGAATTCGTAACCGTGACAGGGATTGTGACCTATTTTGGTTTCGTGGAGCTGCGGCCTTTCAGTCGAATACCGAAAGGTATTTGGTGAAAGTCCGTCACAAAAGCTGCTCGTGTCCCGAACTTTTCCCACCGCAAACTGTGTCAGCCATCCTGTCCATCCTGGCTTCAGCGCGTGACGACGCGGGCGTGTGCGGTATCCACGTTTGCAGTTTCAGCGTCGGCGATTCGAGCGTGACTTCGGGGCAACAGGAGAGACCAACATTCAACGCGGGCCGATTCTTATTCACCAACGTGTCTGGTGCATGGTAACCTAGAGTGGTGGAGCAGACAGATGACGCGCAACACGCCCGAACGAAAATCTGGTCGTTGGCTCATGCACACTGGCATCAGCGTAGCTTTGGCTTCGGTGATGTTCGGGTCCCTATTCGAGATTGGCCACGCCGACGAGGTCGGTATTTCGTATTGGCTTCCTGGACGCTTCAGCAGCCTCGCGGCAACCCCGCAGGTGCCGGGCTGGTCCATGGCGGAGGTTTACTATCACACTACCGTATCGGCGTTTGGCGCCGTGGCCGCTGAAAGAGAGATTGAGATCGGCAGGTTTTCCCCGACGGTTAGGGTCAACTTGAATGCAAATTTGAACGCGCAGGCCGATCTCCTGCTGCTCAACCCGACTTACACGTTTGCGACGCCAGTGCTTGGTGGGCAATTGGCTGTTGGCGTGACCGGTATTTTCGGCCGATCGGCTGCCTCTATCAGCGGGACGCTCACGGCCGCGGTTGGACCGTTTGCGGCAACCCGCATGGGAAGCATTGGTGATTCGATCACCTCCGTCGGCGACCTGTATCCGCAGGCGACGCTGAAGTGGAACGCAGGCGTACACAATTTCATGACTTATTTGACGGGAGACATTCCGGTCGGCGCCTATGATCCAACCCGCCTCGCCAATATCGGCATCGGTCACGGCGCAATCGACGGCGGCGGCGGCTACACATACTTCAATCCGCAGACCGGGCACGAATTTTCAGTCGTCTCAGGATTTACCTACAACTTCAAGAATCAAGATACGCAATACCAGAACGGTATCGATTTCCACATCGACTGGGGTGCCTCGCAGTTTCTCTCGAAGCAGGTTTTCGTCGGCCTCGTTGGATATCTATATCAACAGGCGACGGACGATTTTGGTCAAAACCCGATGTTCGGTGGTTTCAGGTCACGTGTTGTCGGTGTCGGTCCGCAGATCGGATACCTGTTCCCGGTTGGTGACATGCAGGGATATCTCAATCTGAAAGGCTATGGCGAATTTGACGCGGCCAACCGACCGGCGGGCTGGAATACGTGGCTGACGTTTTCAATTTCGCCCATGGCGCCGAGCGCTGTGACCCCGACCCGGCATATGGTTACGAAGTAGCAGAATAGTAGTTGCGCTCGACTGCCTCACCGCCGCTCAACTATTGAACTATCAAGGATCTTCTGCCCTGCAGCTGAACTCCGCGGCTGCCCCGAATCTGAACAGCGTGCTTCACCGAGCCTCCAGAAAATGGTCCGGCCTTGGAAAGGAGCTAACATGAAGGCGATCGTTTCCTCAATTGGCATCAGCCGCCGCTTCGTTCTTTCGAGCTTGGCCGTGCTGCCAACTCTGATCGGACCGCTCCGTCCCACATCCGCACTTGCGCAGATCCAGACGGATCAACTGCCGTCCTGGAACGACGGCCCGGTCAAAACCTCGATCACCGAGTTCGTCGCACGCATCACGACGCAGGGCGGCTCAGACTTCGTACCCGTGGATCAGCGCATCGCCGTCTTCGACAACGACGGTACACTGTGGTGCGAGCAGCCCATGTATGTCCAGCTTGCCTTCGCGCTCGACCGCGTCAAGGCGCTCGCGCCACAGAATCCGGGCTGGAAGACCGAGCCGCCGTTCCAAGCGGTGCTGGCCGGCGACATGCAGGCGCTGACCGCGTCCGGCGAAGAGGGATTGATGCAAATCATGGCGGCAACGCACGCCGGCATGACTTCGGACGAGTTCACCAAGATCGTTTCCGACTGGCTTTCGACCGCACGCCATCCGCGCTTCAAGCGGCCCTACACCGAGCTGGTATACCAGCCGATGCTCGAACTGCTGGCGTATATGCGCGCCAATGGCTTCAAGACCTTCATCGTCTCAGGCGGCGGGATCGAATTCATGCGGCCGTGGACCGAGCGTATTTATGGTGTTCCGCCCGAGCAGGTCGTCGGTTCGTCGATCAAGACGAGGTTCGAGATGCGCGACGGCAGACCAACTCTGTTCCGCCTGCCGCAGATCAATTTCATCGACGACAAAACCGGCAAGCCGATCGGCATTAACGAGTACATCGGCCGCCGCCCGATCGCTGCGTTCGGCAACTCCGACGGCGATCTCGAAATGCTGCAGTGGACGACGATGGACGGTGGAGTGCGCTTTGGTTTGATCGTCCATCACACCGACGCGGAACGCGAATACGCCTACGATCGAAAATCGCCCTTCGGTCGCCTCGACAAGGCCCTCGACGCCGCGACGGTCAACAAATGGACCGTAGTGGACATGAAAAACGACTGGAAACGCATTTTCTCATTCGAAAAATAGCGCCCGTCATCGGGTGAGTTGGTGTCTAGGACGGACGATTTTCAAGGGCACTTCGCTTGGCACGGTCCCGACGCGATCAAACAATTCGCCGGTCACGGATGCGCGACCGTGTTCGTTGTTACCCAAGAGTTGCATCGCGATGCGGAGTTGGGCGTATTCCCTTCTAGCTGATAGGGTTTTGATGTACCCTCCCCTCGCAGTACAGCCGCGAGGGAAATCCGGTGGCTACGATCTTAGAGTGGCTGGCCTCACTCGGATTGTCGGAGTATGCGGGCCGCTTTGCTGAAAACGGCATCGATATCTCCGTTCTCCCGGATCTGACGGATCAGGGCCTCAGGGAGATCGGGATTTTGCTCGGCCATCGCCGGAAGATGCTGCGCGCGATCGGCGAGCTTGCCGCGACCGGCACCACCATGCTGCCGCGCCCGAACCGAGCCAAGGGCATGATGCCGAGCGACGCCAGGTGACCGTGATGTTCGCCGATCTCGTCGGCTCGACCGCGCTCTCCGCCCGCATGGACCCGGAGGACCTGCGAGAGGTCATTTCGGCGTATCAGAATTGCGTCGCCGAGACCGTGAATCGCTTCGACGGGTTCGTGGCGAAATACATGGGCGACGGCGTGCTGGTGTATTTTGGCTATCCCAAGGCCCACGAGGACGACGCCGAGCGGGCCGTACGCGCTGGGCTGGAGCTGATCGCGGCGGTGAACGGGCTCAAGACCCGCGCTTGCCTGCGAACTCGCGTCGGCATTGCGACCGGCCTGGTCGTGGTCGGCGACCTGATCGGATCCGGTGAAGCCCAGGAGCGCGGCATCGTCGGCGAGACGCCGAACCTCGCCGCGCGCCTGCAGGCGATCGCCGAGCCGAACAGCGTTGTGATCGCCGAGCGCACCCGAAAGCAGCTCGGCAGTCTCTTCGAGCTCGAGGACCTCGGTGCGAGAGACCTCAAGGGCCTCGCCGCACTGACGCGGGCCTGGGCGGTGCTGCGGAGGAGTTCCATCGAGAGCCGCTTTGAGGCGTTGCGCTCAGATCGGACGCCACTCGTCGGCCGGGCCGAGGAGTTCGAGTTGCTGCTGCGGCGTTGGCAGCAAGTCAAGTCCGGTCAGGGACGCGTGGTGGTCCTCACCGGTGAGCCGGGCATCGGCAAATTGCGCATTACGGCTACGTTGCGAGAACATCTGCAAGACGATCCGCATACGCGGCTGCGCCATTTCTGTTCTCCGCACCATCAGGACACCGCGCTGCACCCCGTGATCGGCCAGCTCGAAAGGGCGGCTGGCTTCACGCGCGACGACAGCGCCGAGGCGAAGCTCACCAAGCTGGAGGCCGTGCTGGTCCAATCCAATGCGCCGCCCGAGGACATCGGCTTCGTCGCCGCGTTGCTGTCGATCCCGAATGCCTCCCGCTATCCACTTCCCGAGGTGAACCCGCAGAAGCGCAAGGAGCGGACCTTGACTGCGCTGCTGGGGCAACTGGAGCGGCTGGCGGGGCGGCAACCTGTGCTCGTCTTGTACGAAGACGTGCACTGGATCGATCCAACGACGCTTGAGCTCCTGACCTTGGCGATCGAGCGCGTGCAACATTTGCCGTGCTGTTGCTGGTCACCGCACGGCCGGAGTTCACGCCACCGTGGCCCGCCTACGCGCATCTGACCCACCTTGCGCTCGGGCGCATCGGCGGAGACGAAGGAACATCGTTGATCGCGCAAGTTACCGGCGGCAAGGCGCTGCCCAGCGAGGTGCTGCAACAGATCCTTGCCCGCACCGACGGCGTTCCGCTCGTTATCGAGGAGCTGACCAAAGGCCGTGGTCGAGAGCGGCGTGCTCACGGACGCAGGCGACCGATACACGGTGGCAGGGCCATTGCCGGCGCTGGCGATCCCGACGTCGCTGAACGCCTCGCTGCTGGCGCGGCTCGATCGCCTGGCGCCGGTGCGGGAAGTGGCGCAGATCGGAGCGGCGCTCGGACGCCAGTTCTCGCACGCGCTGATCAGCGCCGTTGCGCCGCTGCCGCAGCCGCAACTGGACGACGCCTTGGCGCAGCTGCTGGAGGCCGAACTGATGTTCCGGCGCGGGACTCCCCCCGATGCGCAATACACCTTCAAGCACGCGCTGGTGCAGGATGCCGCGTACGGCACCTTGCTGCGCGACCGGCGGCAGCTGCATGGCCGTATCGCCGCGGCCCTGGAGCAGCAATTTCCGGAGATCACGCAGACGCAGCCCGAGCGACTGGCGCGGCATTGCGCGGAAGCGGGCTTGGTCGAGAAAGCCGTCGGTTACTGCCTCAAGGCGGGCCAGCAGGCCATCGCAAGGGGAACGATGACCGAGGCGGTGGCACAGCTGCGGAAGGGCCTCGACATCCTCGCGGACCTGCCCGACGGCGCGGTTCGCCAGCAGCAGGAACTTGAGCTGCTGATCGCACTCGGACATGCGCTCGATATGACAAAGGGTCTGGCCGCGTTCGAGCCGGGCGAGGCCTACGCTCGCGCGCGTCGGCTCTGCGAGCAACTGGACCGGCCGGCGCAATTGGGACTGGTCCTGTATGGCCAGTTCTTGTTTCGCATCGTTCGCGGAGAGCTTGAGCAGGCGGAACATCACGCCGAGGACATGCGTCGCCTGGGCGAGAGACGGAACGACGTGATGTGGCAATGCTTCGGCTCGCAACTCAGCGGGAACATCTGCTTCTGATGCCCGCGGACAAATGCTGGGCGAACTTGCGGACCGGGATCGTGGCCGAAGTCGCGCGCGAGACGCCGGACAGCTACTATGTGCACAACAGCTGTCCCATCGTCATGAAACACAACGCGATGACCGGACCGCTCGCGGCGCGCTGTCGCGCGCTCGCGAAATAGCCGGCGATGGCAGGCGTTGCGGCGTCGTATGTCGACAAAGGGGTCGACATACGATCGTCACTTCCGTCGAATGGCGCGCCGGTCGTCCAACTTGCTCTGACGACGCGTCGCCGCTCGCGCCAAACTAAAACGATCCGGGTTTAGTTTAGGCCTTATCCACCCCAGTTCGGATAACGATTGTCATACGCACTTGGCTGGCTATTGTAGTACGGTGCCGGCTGGTAGTGGATCGGCGGCCTGGGCGGTGCGTAGGCAAAACCCGAAGCGGGATTTGGGGCGTGCCGCCGGTGTGAATGAGACGCCGTAGCCGCGTTGGCAGTGCCACACACGGTGACCAAGAGGCTCAAGGCCGAAATATAACGCATCGCTTTTCCTCCAATCGACCTGCTAAGCCCGCTCATGTAAGGCGCAGGCCGCGCCGCCCCAATGAGATACGGCTTCAGGGTCAGTCACATCGGCGGCATTGCGCAATTCCCCACGAAATGAACGCGTTGCAACGGACCGTCCGAGATGAGGCGCTCAGGATCACGGGGCGCTGCGCCGCGGTTTGCGGTATCGGAATAAGAAGATGGGCGGGACCAAACCCGTGGCCTAGTGTCCCGAATCCGAAGCTCGCATCCTTTCGCAGTGCCTCCGTTATGGCTCCCGCCGCGCGTCGATCGGATTGGGTCGACGTCACGCCCGATATGATGGCGTAAGGAATGGCGCATCTGCTTTCGGCGTGATCACGGCTTTCGAACACCAGGAAGGCGGCACCGGATCCGAGCGCGAAACCTCTGCGATCCCAGCGCCAGACCGGCGAGAACTCTTCTCTTAGATTATAGCCTCCGCACTCGTGGAGTATCAGCAGGTCCAAGCGCGGGGCGTTCTGAGCCGCGCCGACAAGCGCGACGTTGCTCTGTCCTTGGGCGATCTTCATCCATGCGGTGCGAACGGCCACCATCCCAGCGCCTTCCGCCCCCATGAACGTGCGAGATGATCCCAGATACGACGCGGACGATCGAGTTATTTCCTGCAAGGAGATTAGACAGCTGCGCCCAAAAGAGCGTGGGCCGCAATCCGCTCATCAGCAACTCGTTCAGCGTTCCCGGATGCGCATCGGACCGCAGGAGCGCCTACGGAACCGACTCGTCGACAGAGAGATCGCGTTCGCCGCCGCCGGCGGCCACGATCATGTCCGTCTTCGCGAGCACGTCACGATCGCCCTTGAGGCCGGCGGTATCGAGAGCAAGACCGTCCGCGTAAGTTCCGATCCGTTGCCAGATTTCCATTTGCCGCTGGTCGCCACGTTTCGGAATCTGAGCATCCAGATCGAAGGGCGCTATGGGATGGTTTATCCAAAGCGAATGCAATTTTCTGTCGACATTGATCTCGCCGCGGCGAAGCGCCTCCCACGTTGGATCGATCCCAATACCAAGCGAGGACACCACGCCGATGCCCGTGATCCAGACTTCCCGTTTTTTGTTCATGAAGATTGACGCAGCGAATCGACGGCCAGATCGCATTTTCGAAGCTTGGTCCTCCGGACCACCCACTTCTCGCCGGAAGCTTTCAACACGCGCATCACCGCGGGACGCGCAGTCGACACTTTCTCGGGAAGACACGCAATGACGGCGTTGCGGTTTCCGATTCCGGGTTCGTCGACGATCCATGAGAAGAGCTCGGATCTGGAAAGGCGGGCGGCGATGCAGTCCGCAAGTGGGTCGACGTCATGTGCAACCAATACATTCATCACCATGCGCCCTCCGAGCACGAACCGCGATCGAATTGCGTCACAGTTCCATTGGTCGAATTCGCTCGCGAACGAGAAGCGGGGACCACCCAGGTCGATAGCGATCGCGTCGTAGGTGTGGCGGCATTCGCGCACGTAGGCACGAAAGTCCGACGCGACGCAAGCGATTTCGCGGGGCAGGCCAAAGAAACTTTGCGCTATTACGAACGAAAGCGGATTGATGTCTACGACGATCGTGCGCTTGCCGAGTCGGGTCAAGCGCGTCACGAGATTGCCGCCTCCGCAGCCTAGGATCAGAATGTTCTTTGCAGGCAGAAGAAGAGTCTCCATGATTTTAACGTACGGGCGGTTGCTTCCACTTGCCTTCCACCGCTGCTTCCTTCGGCCAGTAGAGGCGCATGATCATGGAGAATGGCCCCTTTGACGCGGGCAGCCAGTTGGATTCCTTGTCCTTGCCGGGGGATTCGTTCTGGACAATCAGGGTCAGCCCGCCGTCGGCATCGCGCTTGAGTTGCGGCAGCATCGGTGAATTGATCAGATAGCGGTTGAGCGGATTGGCGACGAGCAGGCTCTGCGGTTCGTCATACATCGTCAGGGACCAGAACGCGTTGACGGGCGGCAACTCGCCCGGCGCGAAGCGCAAGGTGTAACGGTTGGCGCCGTCCAGCTTCTGCTTCATCGCATCCACGTAGTAGGCCGGATACATCGCCTCCTGCTTCGAATTGCCGTAGATGCCGAGTACGGCTGCCCCCATGCGGTAGAGATAGTTCCCCTTTAGGTACGCCCGCGTGCCGAATGCGTCGCCGGCGGACACCTTTCCCTCCTCAAGTTCTTTCTTGAAGCCGGCGAGGGCAACCCAGGCGTCGGCCATGCCTTGCTCGATGGCCGTCTTCGTCTCGGGCGAGAGCTTGCTCACGTCGAAGGTCTTGCCCGCGCCGACGCCGATCTTGGCGAAACGCGCCATCAGTGCTTTCTCGGACGGGACCGTCGGGCAGAACTGCAGCACGGAGTTCAGGATGTTGAAGAACTGCGGTGAGGTCTTTTCTTCTGCGGGCGTCAGCGGCTTCATGAAATCGATGGCCGGTGCGGCCTTCGGTGCAGGCTGGCCGAGAAACGCGGAGAGCGTCTGAACCTTATAGCCGGCCTGGACCTTCTTCACGTTGTCGATGTCACCCGGGTTGAAGAGCTGCGTGCGATACGCCGGGAACGCCAGTTCGGTCTCGCAGCGAAAGACCTTCTTGACACCCTTGGGCGTTTCGCCTTTCCAGCCGGGCCCGGCGAGCAGGAAGCTGCCGCCTCCATTGCCGGTCGTGCGGGTCCCGATGTAGTCGAAGTTGAACGTGTAATAATCGATCAGCTGAACACTGAAATAGCGCTCCTTCTCAATCACAGGCACCGTGAGAACGAGAGGTTCGGAACGCAGGTCCGCGCCGATGAACGAGTAAAGCGTGTCCGAGTTGGGAGTCTGGATCGCCTTGTCCGCGGGCGAGAAGAGTTGTGTGGCGTTCCAGATCTCGTTAAAGGGCCCCTTATATTCCGGGGTCGTCTTATCCACCCAATAGGCGTGCTGGATGCGGTAGTTGTCCACGATCGGGAAGCCGTAGATATAGGCCTCCTTGGCGAGGGCGCGGGCTTCCGCCGGACTGACGCCGGCTTGGGCGTGGGCTGCTGCGAAATGCAGCGCCGGGAGCACAGCAACCCCGCCGACAAATCCTCTTCGTGTGATGCGTTTCATGACTCCAGACCTTTCATTTCGTTGGAATCGAACTTGCCGGCATCAGCTGCGGATCTATCAAACCTTCTTGATGCCGGGCGGCTGCCAGGTGCCGGTGCCCGGTGGCAGGATCGACGGTGCCTCGGTCTTCGGCCAATACAGGCGCATGACGAGATAAATCTCCCCGTTCGGCGCGGGCAGCCAATTGGATTCCTTGTCGGCGCCCGGTGAATCTTTCTGGATATGCAGCGTGAGAGAGCCGTCCGGATTCTTCTTCAAGCTGGGCAGCATCGGCGAGTTGATCAGGTAGCGGTTGATGGGATTTTCGATCAGCAACTGGCTCTTGCCGTCGTACATGGTCACCGACCAGAAGGCTTCTACCGGCGGATATTGTCCGGCAGCAAACGTAAGCGTGTATTTGTGCTTGGAGCCATCGAGCACCTCGCCGTCGGCGAGTGTTTTGGTCAACGGGTAGACCGCCTCTGCGGCGTCATTGCCATAGATGCCGCCCTTGGCGGCGGCAGCCCGCTTCAGCCAGTCGCCGCTATAGAACAGCCGGTCTCCGAACAGCGATCCAACTTTCCACCCGTTGATGTTCTTGCTGCCTTCCGCGAGGTACCTCACGACTTTATCCTCGCCGTCTTTCATGCCGAGCCCGACTTCGAGTTTGTGCGTGAGCGGAAGATCCTTGAAATCGAAGGTCTTACCCACGCCGACACCGATGCGCGCCAGCTTCTCGCGAATGGTACGTTCTTCCGGCCCTGCCGGCGCGAACTGGAGCGCGAAGTCGAGATATTCGAAGAAGTTCTTCTTCACCAGTTCCGCATCGGCCTTGGGAAAGTCGATCGCGGGCGCCACCGGCGGCGCGGGTTGGTTGAGATAGGCCGACAGCGGCTGCGCCTTGTAGCCGTCCTGAACCTTTACGACATTGGGCATATCTTCCGGATTGAACAGCTGCGTGCGAATGGCCGCGAACGCAAACTGCGTCGAGGACGCAAAGACCTTCTTGATTCCGGACGGTGTGGCGCCCTGCCAGTTCGGCCCAACGACCATATAATCTCCGGCGTCGCTGCCGGTCGCGCGGCTGCCGATGTAACCGAAATTGAACGTGTTGCCGTCGATCAACTGCACCGTATAATAGCGGGTCTTCTCCACGGCCGGCACCGAAACGATCATCGGCTCGGCGCGCAGATCGAACCATAAGGTGGAATATGGCGTGTCGCTGTTGGGTGTCACGACAGCGGTATCTTTGTATGTTGCGACATACGCCAGGTTTTTGATCTGGTTGAACGGCGCCTTGAACTGGCTGTTCTTCGTGTCCACAGAGAACTCATACATGACCGCGTAGTTCATCACGATGGGCAGCCCGTAGATGAAGCCTTCCTCGGCGATGGCCTTGGCCTCACGTATATCGGGCCATTGCGCCTGCGACACGTTCGGCGTCAATGCGCATATCGAGCCCGTCAGGGCGGCCGCCAACACTCTCGCTCGAATGGTCATTTTGATCTCCCACGCAGAGCCGCGCCAAAATGGCGCCGCGATGACTATTCTCGGAATAGCCCTTGCGGACTATGCAAAAACGAACAGCTTGCAGGATCAAGCCATCGCGGTTTGCTCGATCGAAATCCGACTTCATAAGCATTTTCTGAAACTACAAAAGGAAGAAGATTTTCGTCGAGCAGGACATGGAAATATCCTTTCTCTGCGCGCCACCAACGAACGTCATAAAATCGCGTCGTCGCTTGGAGTCTCCGAAGGAAACGCGTCAACCAATGCGCGCACTGTAGCACTTTACTCGTTTGCCGTCAGCAAGAAATGCCAAACAAGCTAGCTTAAGGACGGTCTCGGCCTGATGTCCGTTGTGGGTCCAGGCTGTGTGAAAACTCAAAAGTTCGAAGCGCGACGAGAATGATATTCTTGATTTCGATTTCAAAATTGAATGCGCGTGTGATGTGGGTACATGAAAAGGTCTTGAACGAGTA
>Ga0307516_10002212_pt1 | contig 26344 bp, 18 predicted proteins | sample 19_EM_MG_FD_203310 | JGI IMG/M metagenome (GOLD analysis project Ga0307516, IMG submission 203310) | Populus trichocarpa ectomycorrhiza microbial communities from riparian zone in the Pacific Northwest, United States - 19_EM | ecosystem: Host-associated > Plants > Roots > Unclassified | place...
GCTGCGATTTGTGCCACCGACCTGAGAAAGGGCTTGGCCGCGGCCCTCGATCAGCGCTTGAACAGATCGAGGATGCTCTTTTTCTCTTCTTCGCTGGGTGCCGTGGGCAGCTTGTCGTCCAGACCCAGGCTGCTGACGCCGTTCCCGTGGGTGAATTCTTCGTAGTACCACTCACCACCGAGGTTCACCAGTCCTTCGGGAGCTGAGGGCTCCTCGACGGGCACGCCCTTCAGCGTCTGCGCCATGTAGTCGATCCATACCGGCAATGACAGACCTCCGCCGGTTTCGCGATCGCCGAGCTTGCGCGGGTTGTCGTAGCCGATCCACACGACGGCAACTACGCTGCGTTGGAAGCCGGCGAACCAGGCGTCCATCGAATCATTGGTGGTGCCCGTCTTGCCATAAATGTCGGGTCGCTTGAGCGTGCCCTGCGCTCGTGCCGCGGTACCCGAGCGAGTGACTTCCTGCAGCAGGCTGGTCATCACGAAGGCGTTACGTGCATCCAGGGTGCGGTTGTCGCCGTTCAGGGCTTGGGGTTTAGCTTCATTCAGCACGCGACCCTTGGCGTCCGTGACCTTGCTGATGAGGAAGGGATTGACGCGGAAGCCTCCATTGGCGAAGACGCCATAGGCCGAAGCCATCTGAAGCGGCGTTGCCGATCCGGCACCGAGGGCCATGGTGAGATAGGCCGGATGCTTGTCGGCATCGAACCCGAAACGCGTGACCCACTCTTGCGCATATGCCGGCGTGATGGACTGCAGGATGCGGATGGAAATCATGTTCTTCGACTTGGCCAGGCCGCGCCGCATCGACATCGGGCCGTCAAAAGTGCCGTCGTAGTTCTTGGGTTCCCAGGGCTGGCTGCCGGTCGTACCTGCATCGAAGAACAGCGGAGCGTCGTTGATCACGGTGGCCGGCGTGAAGCCTTTTTCCAATGCGGCCGAGTAGATGAAGGGCTTGAAGCTGGAGCCGGGTTGCCGCCAAGCCTGCGTCACGTGGTTGAACTTGTTCTTGGCGTAGTCGAAACCGCCGACCATCGTGCGCACGGCACCGGTACGCGGGTCCAGCGACACAAAGGCGCCTTCCACTTCAGGGAGTTGGGTGATTGACCAGTCACCCTTGGGTCCTTTGACCATCCGGATCACGGCGCCACGCCGAATCTGCGTCTTAGGGTTGCCCTTTTCGGCGAGCCCCGAGGTGACGGGCTTGAGGCCCTCGCCCGTCACCGTAATCGACTCGCCGCTCTGAAGCACGGCCACGACCTTGCGCGGGCTTACTTCAAGTGCCACTCCGGCGCGAAGCTCGTCGTTGTCCGGGTGCTCGTCCAGCGCTTCGGCGATGCGAGTGTCTACTTCCTTCAGGTTGGCGGGTAGGTCGATATATGCCTCGGGCCCACGATAGACCTGACGACGCTCGAAATCGAGGATGCCCTTGCGCAACGCGTGATAGGCCGTCGTTTGCTCGGCGGAGTTCAGCGTCAGGAAGATATTGAGACCGCGGTTGTAGGCTTCGTCGCCGTATTGGCTGAAGATCATCTGGCGGGCTGCTTCTGCAACGTACTCGGCATGGACCGCAACTTCCGAGGGCGTCCGGTACTTCAACGGCTGGCTTCGCGCAGCATCGTGCTGCTCTGTCGTGATGAACCCGTTCTCCAGCATGCGATCGATGATGTACTGCTGACGTACGGTTGCCCTTCGCGGATTGGTGATCGGGTTGTAGGCTGACGGCGCTTTGGGCAGGCCAGCAAGCATCGCGGCCTCGGCGATGGAGATGTCCTTCAGTGGTTTGCCGAAGTAGACCTCGCTCGCAGCGGAGAAGCCATACGCCCGCTGCCCGAGGAAGATCTGATTCATGTAGACCTCGAGAATCTGCTCCTTCGTGAGCAGGCTCTCGATCTTCAGTGCAAGCAGCACTTCGTAGATCTTGCGGGTGAAGGTCTTCTCGGTCGACAAGTAAAAATTGCGCGCCACCTGCATAGTGATGGTCGAAGCGCCTTGACTGCGAGATTCGGCGAACTGGGCAAGGCCAGCACGCAGCACGCCTTTGTAGTCGACGCCGCTGTGCTGATAGAAGCGAGCGTCCTCGATTGCCAACACCGCCTGCTGCATCACCTTGGGAACCTGCGAGATGGGCGTGAAGTTGCGCCGCTCTTCGCCAAACTCGCCCAGCAACACGCCGTCGGCCGAGTAGATGCGCATCGGCAGCTTGGGCCTGTAGTCGAGCAGACCGCTGATCTCAGGGAGGTTTGGATAAGCCACTGCCAACGCCAAGCCAGCGAGCATGGCGACCATGAGCACCCCTGCAACCAAGAGACCCACCAGCCAAGCCGAACCGCGGGCAAGCAAGCGCGCCCAGGAGGGCAGTGATGCACGGTTGTGGGGTGCAGACGCACCCGCTCGCTCGGATTCGCTCATGGAACTCCAACAAAAGTCGAAATGATTATAGGAAGCGACTGTGTGCAGGCCACGGATCGTGAACTCTTTGGCAGTTGCTTACGAGACCATCAGGGTTGACCCGCGAGTGCCATTTTTTGGCACTCATTCACGTCTGCGTTTCGCAACGAGCTGAGGTTGTGAAAATTGGAAATATCTTTGTTGCACAAAGACTTTACTGCTAGCATTGAAGTAACTTCTTAACAGTTCCAGCGTACCAAAAAAGCACGTTGGGAGAGGGCGTCGTGAGCTTCCTTGACTTGTTGTTGGGCCGCAAACATTCACCGATGATCGGCTTGGACATCAGTTCTTCCAGCGTCAAGCTGGTCGAGCTGGGGCAGAGCGCATCCGGTGAATATGTGTTGGAACGTTTTGCGGCCGAGAGCTTTGAGAAAGGCTGGATCACCGACGGCCAGATCGAGAAATTCGATGAGGTAGCCGACGCGGTCCGGCGTGTTGTCACCAAGAGCGGCACCAAAACCAAGCAAGTCGTAATGGCCATGCCCCAATCTGCAGTGATCACCAAGAAGATCATGTTGCCCGCAGGATTGCGCGAGGAGGAGTTGGAGCTGCAAGTCGAGTCTGAGGCCAACCAGTACATTCCGTTTTCGCTTGATGAAGTCAGTCTTGACTTCTCTGTGATTGGGCCCAGCCCAACCTCGGTGGGGGACGTGGAGGTGCTGATTGCGGCGTCGCGCAAAGACCGCGTTCAGGACCGCCAGGGTCTCGCCGAGGCTGCAGGCCTGAAGCCTGTGGTGCTTGACATCGAATCACACGCTTCTCGGCTTGCCATGGGTCGGCTCATTGAGGCGTTGCCCAATGAAGGCAAGGACGCACTCGTCGCGCTATTTGAAATTGGCGCTGACACCACGAGTTTGAAGGTGCTGCGTGATGATGAAATGCTGTATGACCGCGATCAAGCGTTCGGCGGTTCGCAGCTCACGCAACTGATCTCACGTCAGTATGGCTTCTCATTTGAAGAGGCTGAGCAGAAAAAGCTTGCTTCGGATTTGCCCGAAGATTACGAGACATCGATCCTGGCGCCGTTTGTCGACAGTCTGTCGCAAGAGATCGGCCGAGCGTTGCAGTACTTCTTCACCAGCACGCCACACCATAAGGTGCACTACGTGATGCTTGCGGGTGGCACGGCAACTCTGCCCGGTCTAAAGGATCGGGTGACCGAGTTGACTGGTTTCGCTTCGATGGTAGTGAATCCTTTTGACAACATGAAGCTCGGCTCGGCTGTGCGTGAGAGCAAACTTCGTCGTGAGGCGCCTTCCTATCTCACGGCGTGCGGGTTGGCGATGCGGAGGTTTCTGCAGTGATTTTGATCAACCTGCTCCCGCATCGGGAAGAAAAGCGCAAACGTCGCAAGGCTGCGTTCTTCGTTGGGCTTGGTTTGGCTGCCGCTGCAGGGCTCGCGGTGGTGGGTCTTTGGTACTTGGTGTTGCAGCAGATGACCACGAGTCAACAGCAGCGCAATGAGTTTCTGACGGCCGAGATTCGCAAGCTCGAAGTGCAAATTAAAGATATTGCGACCCTGCGCGCTGAAATCGATGCGCTGAAGGCCCGGCAGAAGGCCGTTGAAGACCTTCAAATCGACCGCAATATTCCGGTGCATGTGCTAAACGAACTGGTCAAGCAAACACCAGAAGGTATTTACTACAGCACCGTTAAGCAGGACGGGCAAGTGCTTAACTTGGCGGGTATTGCGCAGACGAATGAGCGAGTTTCCGAACTGCTTCGCAATACCGGAAATAACTCGGAGTGGGTGACGCGCCCGGAGCTTGTGGAAATCAAGGCGGCTACGCTCCAAGCAGCTAACAAGGAACAGAAGCGCCTATTTGACTTCTCGATGCGAGTTTCGATTAAGCGGCCCCAGGATGTAGATGCAAAGGCCGCCGCGGCAGCTTCGGGAGTCGTGGCTTCTCAATCGCTTGCTGCTAGTGCCGCAATTGCGAAGTCGCCGAAGCCCTGAAGGTATTGAAGCCATGGCAACGCAAGCTAAATCCATCAACGTTGATCTGAACTCTGTCTTCGGCGCCGCTGCCTCGCAATTCCGAGGGCTGAATCCCAACGAGCCTGGCCAATGGCCTGTGCTACCAAAAATCGCCACGTGGGTGGCGCTCGCGCTCGCAATGGTGGTTCTAGGCTGGTTCTTGCTGCTGTCTAGTGCAGATGATCAACTTCAAGCTGAACGCGACAAAGAACCAGCTCTGAAGCAGGACTATCGTGGAAAGCTGGCACAGGCAGTTAATTTGGAAGAGCTGCGCAAGCAAAAGCTTCAAGTTGAAGAATACGTGACACAACTCGAGAAGCAGTTGCCAGGCAAGGCCGAAATGGACGCTTTGTTGTCCGACATCAATCAAGCTGGTCTTGGACGTGGACTTCAGTTCGAGTTGTTTCGGCCCGGGCAGGTACTGGTCAGGGAATACTACGCTGAACTGCCAATCGCTCTGCGCGTCACCGGGCGGTATCACGACATCGGTAATTTTGCTGCGGATGTGGCAAACCTGTCCCGTATTGTGACCCTGCACAACATGACCATAAGTGGCGCCAAAGATGCATCGGGGCTTCTTTCGATGGAAGCTACTGCGCGAACCTACCGATACCTAGACGCAAATGAAGTTAGTGAGCAAAAAGCTGCGGCTGCCAAGGCGGCAGGGGCGAAGGCAGGGGTGAAGAAATGATGATCACCAGCTTGCGCTTTCGGGGGGGGGTTTGCGCCACTCTGTTTGCTACAACCGCACTGGTCGGTTGTAGCGGATCCCAGGATGAGTTGACCCAGTGGATTGAACAGCAGCGGCGAGAAGTTAAGCCCAATGTTTCCCCACTCTCTGCGCCGAAGAAATTCAACCCGCAAGCCTATTTGACTGGTGGCGCGGTTGAGCCATTCAGTAATCAAAAGCTGACGGTAGCTATTAAACAAGAGGCAAGACAGTCCAATTCTTTACTGGCGGCTGAAATTAACCGCCGCAAAGAACCTCTTGAAGCATACCCAGTTGACAGCATGAATATGGTCGGCAGTGTGACCAAGCAAGGGCGTCCATACGCACTGTTGAAGGTCGACAACCTTCTTTACCAAGTCAAGCAAGGTGATTATCTGGGGCAAAACTACGGAAAAATCACCAAGATTTCCGAAACCGACATCTCGTTTCGCGAGATCGTCCAGGATGCAGCGGGCGAGTGGATTGAGCGCACCAGCTCCCTTCAGCTTCAGGAGAAGGCGCGATGAAGAACATGCAGGAAATTCAGATCATGGGTAATTTGCGGGCTCGTGTCGTTGCGCTCGCGTTGCTCTTCGGCGTGTCCGGAGGGGCCTTCGCTCAGAATGCGATCCAGTCGATTAACAGCACGCAACAGGCGGGCTCGGAAGTCGTTCGGATTGAGCTGTCGGAGCCGCTTGCGTCAGCCCCATCTGGTTTTACAGTGCAAACCCCGCCACGTATTGCTCTTGACCTGCCCAATGTAGGAAATGCGATGGGGCGTTCCAACATTGAAATCAATCAAGGTAATTTAAGATCAGTGAACATTGCCCAGGCAGGAGATCGCACGAGACTCGTGTTGAATCTCAAGCAGGCCTCCAACTACCGGACTCAAATCCAAGGCAAGGTTTTGCTTGTCGTAATGGATAGCTCAGCTTCGCCCAGTGCAGTATCTAGCGCTACCACGGAACCCGTCCATTTTGCCGAGAGCTTGAATCAGTCTCAGTTGGCACTTAAAGGAGTCGACTTTCGACGTGGCCAAGACGGATCCGGGCGAGTCGTCGTTGATCTGCCGAATAACCAAGTCGGTGTTGACATCAAGCAGCAAGGGCAAAGTCTTGTAGTCGAGTTTCTTCGGTCGACATTGCCTGAAAATTTACGTCGCAGGCTTGATGTGACGGACTTTGGTACCCCTGTGCAATCTATCTCCACTTTCCAAAACGGCGACAAGGTCCGAATGGTTGTCGAGCCGCGCGGCGCCTGGGAGCATAGCGCTTACCAGACCGATAATCAGTTTGTGCTTGAAGTCCGAGTGCAAAAGACCGACCCCAATAAGCTCGTTCAAGGACCAGGTTACGCTGGTGAGAAGCTTTCGCTGAACTTCCAGAATATTGAAGTTCGCGCTTTATTGCAGGTCATCGCAGACTTCACCAATTTCAACGTTGTAACAAGTGATACGGTGACTGGGAATGTGACCCTTCGTCTTAAAGATGTACCCTGGGATCAAGCGCTCGACATCATTCTTCAAGCCAAAGGCTTGGGTTTGCGCAAATCAGGTAACGTTATTCTTATCGCACCAAAAGACGAGTTGGCTGCGAAAGAGAAAGTCGATCTAGAAGCAAAGGCGCAGATCGCCAATCTTGAGCCGGTCCGTACGCAGTCGTTCCAGTTGAATTATACGAAGGCGGAAGAGGTGGCGAAGGGATTGTCTGGACAAGGGACCTCAGGCGGTGGTGGTACGGCATCTCGCATTCTCTCCACTCGAGGCAGTGTTATTTCTGAGTCTCGTACCAATCAGCTTTTCGTGAGCGATATACCTTCCAAGTTGGAAGAGATCCAAGCCATGATTGCCAAGATTGATATACCTGTTCGCCAAGTACTCATCGAGGCACGCATTGTTGAGGCGGCAGACTCTTTCGGGAGATCACTCGGTGTCAAGCTGGGCGCTACCGATTTACGGGGTTTGCGAGGTGGTGTATCTGGGTACGGCACATCTGACGCTAGCGTCGGAATCGGCGGCAATATGAATGCCATTGGACTTCAGACAGGTCAAGTGAGCGGTACTTCGATACCTTTTTCAGACACTCAATTTGTCAATTTGCCTGCAGTTGGCCAAAACGGATTCAGCGCTTCCACGTTTGCGGTCTCGTTGTTTAGCGCAGCGGCCAATCGATTTCTGAATCTAGAAATATCTGCCCTGGAGGCTGATGGCAAGGGGAAGATCGTTTCAAGTCCCCGCGTCATAACTGCAGACCAAGTTAAGGCCTTGATCGAACAAGGCGAAGAATTGCCGTATCAAACTGCAACGTCGAGTGGTGCTACTGCATTGTCTTTCCGCAAGGCCAATCTTAAATTGGAAGTTACCCCGCAAATAACTCCGGAAGGTAATGTCATCCTTGACGTGGATGTAAATAAGGACAGCGTGGGTAGAAGCACGGCTGCGGGATTCGCCATTGATACTAAGCACGTGCGCACGCAAATCCTCGTTGAAAATGGCGGAACCGTAGTTATCGGTGGCATTTATACTCAGAATGAGCGCGAAGACACGACGAAGGTGCCCTTTCTAGGAGACATTCCGTTCCTTGGCAACCTATTCAAGACCAAGACGCGCACGACGAGCAAGACGGAGCTATTGGTTTTCCTTACTCCTAAGGTGATTTCTGATAGATCCGCAGCGCGATAACGGGTCACTGCGTCAAGCAATAGATATTGAAATGGGTAAGCTGATGAAAGCAAAATTAAAGAGTCTCTGCATGATTGGAGCTGCGGTGGTCGGAGTCGCTGCCTGCGGCGGTAGCGGGGATGACAATGCGGGCCAATCGTCGGAGTTTCAAGTTTCACCTGAAGAAGTGAAGCTGACATCAGTGACTACAAGTTGTCCAAATGGGAAGGCCGGGGATTTCTTGGTTATTGGTGGAACGGCTCCTTATACCGCTTTCAGTTCCTTTGACTCGATTACTTTTGGACCAGGAGGCAGTACGGCGGCTACCAGCGCAGGCACATATGAAATAGCGAACCGAAACAGTCGGTTCGCTATTTTTGTTTCGAATTGCATGGACCCTGGCATCGTTACTGTTTTGGACAAGTTGAAGCGGGTGACAACAATTTCGATTACTGCCGCAGCGTCAGGCTCAGGTAGTTAGAATATCCCCAAGGGGCGTCTGGCGGTTTTGGCTAATCAAAAGAGCGTCGCCTTTGTGGGCATGCCCGGCGGCGGGAAATCGACTGTTGGTCGGCAACTAGCTAGGCGGCTGGGGCGGGTCTTCATTGATGCCGATGTGGTGATTGAGAAGCGAATCGGAGAGCCGATACGAACTTATTTCGAGGCGCGCGGCGAAGAGGGCTTCCGTGATCTCGAAGAAGCGGTAATAGAGGAAATCACCTCTCTTAAAGATGCCGTTCTTGCGACTGGCGGCGGAGCGGTTTTGCGCAGTCGCAATAGGCGAGTACTACAAGACCGTTGTCACGTGGTGTATCTGCGATCTTCACCAGAGGATCTTTTCAGGCGCCTTCGCCATGACACCGTAAGGCCGCTGCTTCAGGTCTCAGACCCTTTAGCTCGGCTCCGGGAACTCTTCGAAATGAGGGATCCACTCTATCGTGAAGTGGCTCATTCCGTGATTGATACTGGGCGCCCTTCCATGGCGACCTTGATCAATATCGTCCTTATGCAACTTGAATTGGCGGGCGTTGTTGACGCCCAGTCTGTTCCCTCGCCGGTTGATCCACTGCCTCGAAACTGAAGAGGGTCGCCGTTACACTGGCGTGATGCGCATACCAGCAGATCGAGTGAGCATTGCCTTGGGCGACCGAGGTTATGACATCCTTATTGGTGCAGGCCTTCTTGGCGAAGGATCAAGTCTCGAGGGCCTTCAGGTCGGTACCTCAGCCGTCGTGGTCAGCAACCCATTGGTGGCCAAGTTGCATAGGCATCGCCTGCTGGAAGTGCTTGCTACGCGATATGGGCAAGTTCTCACACTTGATTTGCCGGACGGTGAGGCGTTCAAAGACTGGAACTCGCTCAATCTGATCTTTGAGTTCCTACTCAGGTCCCATTGTGACCGCAAGACTGTGATCTTCGCCCTCGGAGGAGGGGTGGTCGGGGACGTTGCAGGTTTCGCTGCAGCGAGCTATATGCGTGGCATTCCATTCGTCCAGGTTCCGACGACATTGCTGGCGCAGGTGGACTCTTCGGTCGGCGGGAAAACTGCCATCAACCATCCGCTAGGCAAGAACATGATCGGGGCGTTCTATCAGCCTCTCCGAGTTATCGCCGACCTAGATACGCTGGACACTCTCCCTGATCGTGAGTTGTCGGCTGGCCTCGCGGAAGTGATCAAGTACGGACCGATTGCAGACGACGCCTTTTTTGGTTGGATCGAAACGAATCTTGATGCACTCTGGTCGCGCGACAAGAAGGCGTTGGCTTACGCGGTGAGGCGCTCATGTGAGATCAAGGCATGGGTCGTGGGGCAAGATGAGCGTGAGTCAGGTTTGCGTGCCATTCTGAACTTCGGCCACACCTTCGGTCACGCGATCGAAGCAGGCATGGGCTACGGCACTTGGCTGCACGGTGAGGCGGTCGGTTGTGGCATGGTGATGGCGGCAGATCTATCGCGCCGCCTGGGCTTGATCGATGCCGCGTATGTCGAACGTCTTACTCGATTGATCGAGCGGGCGAAGCTTCCCATCCAGGGACCGGCATTAGGTGCGGATCGCTATCTCGACCTGATGCGCATTGACAAGAAGTCTGAAAGCGGCGAAATCCGGTTTGTCGTGATCGATGCGCCGGGGCGAGCGTCTGTCCGTCCCGCACCTGACGATGTGGTGCGCCACGTCATCAGCGCCCACACGGCCTGACGAAGACGCGCAAGAAGCTTTTCGTTCATGCTCCAGCCCTATGCGTGTGATCCCGCGGCTTCACGCGGTCGGCGTCATCTTGAAGCTCAGGCCCCCACGCGGAGTGAATACCAGCGTGATCGTGACCGAATCGTGCACAGCACGTCGTTTCGCCGCCTGGTGTACAAAACTCAAGTCTTCCTGAACCACGAGGGTGACCTGTTCCGGACCCGCCTGACGCACTCTCTTGAGGTGGCACAGTTGGGTCGCTCGATTGCCCGCTCGCTTGGCCTCAGTGAAGATCTCGTGGAGGCCGTTGCTTTGGCTCACGATCTCGGGCACACGCCGTTTGGGCATGCGGGGCAAGATGCATTGAATGAGTGCCTTCGCGCCGCCGAGCCCACCAGCGGTGGGTTCGAACACAACCAGCAGAGCCTGCGAGTTGTAGATTCTCTGGAGGAGCGTTACCCGGATTTCGATGGCCTCAATCTGACGTTCGAGACTCGAGAAGGCATCCTGAAGCACTGTTCGCGGCGTTACGCCGAGAGCTTGGAAAGGCGTGAACCTGGGGGGATAGGCCGCCGATTCATTGATCGGGCGCAGCCGAGCCTGGAAGCGCAGTTGTGCAACCTCGCCGATGAAATCGCCTACAACGCGCATGACGTGGACGATGGCGCGCGCTCAGGGCTAATCCGCATCGAACAATTGGAAGAGGTGACATTGTTCTCTCGCTTCCAGCGGGAGGCGTTGGCCCAGCGCCCCAGTCTGACGGGGCGCCGCCTACTGTTCGACACCATCCGTCGGATGCTCTCGGCGCAGGTCTACGACGTGCTCGATGCGACACGTGCATCGCTCAACAACGCGCAACCCAATCACGTGGACGATGTTCGCGACGCGCCAGTGCTGGTCTGTTTCAGCGAGGCGATGGCTCGAGAAAGCATTGAACTCAAGCAATTTCTGCGTGTGAATCTCTATCGACACCCACAGGTGGTATCGACGACCGATCGAGCCAAAGAAGTCATTCGCGACCTCTTCGCGGCCTATAGGGCCCACCCGGACGAGTGGGCAGCGGAAGGCGAGACAGCAAGCCTGCGCAAGCTTTCAGACTACATCGCCGGCATGACCGACCGCTTTGCCATGCGCGAGCATGAGCGATTGACGGGTCGCCGACTGTTCGACGAGTGACGTCATGGCGCGTCTGCCGCGACTGTGCGTTCCGGGATGGCCGCATCTGCTGATACAACTGGGGCACGGTCACCAAGCCGTGTTCAGGGATGACGTCGACCGACGCTTGTTCCTCGACCTGCTTCGTGAGGCTGCGATCACACATGGTGTGGCAATTCACGCCTACGCCCTGCGCGACGGTGAGGTTCGGCTGCTGGGAACTCCGTCAAAGCTCGACAGCCTGAGCCGGATGATGCAGGCGATCGGCCGCCGCTATGGGAGCAACTTCAATCGGCGCCATGCGCACATTGGTAGCTTGTGGGAGGGGCGCTTCCGGGCAACGGTCATCGAACCGGAACGGCACTTGCTAACGTGCATGCGATACGTCGAACGTCCACTTAGTGAAGAGAGCGGTGCGGAGCTCGCTCCTTGGTCAAGTGCTCCGCATCACCTGGGCGAGCGAAGCGACCCGTGTGTCAGCGATCATCGTGTGTACTGGTTGCTGGGCAATACGCCATTCGACCGAGAGGCTACTTACAGAGAATTGTCTCAGCGGGCACTCACGTCTGTTGAGCTGAACCTGATCTCGGATGCCGCCTTAAAAGGGTGGCCACTAGGTTCGCCATCATTTCTCGACAAGCTCTCGGGCAGTACTGATCGGCGTCTCGCGCCTTTGCCACGCGGAAGGCCGGTAAAGACTCATGGCAAAACATCTGACCCCAATTCTTTGAATGAGGACGTCGCCGCAAAATAATTAGTGTCAGACCCTTTTTGTTTTCGTTGAAGTCCCTGCTGCACTGCAGTATTCTCCGGCTTCCATAGTTTTGAGACGGAGCGTGTGCCATGACCCAGGCCACTCACGGGGCCGCTGCGCCTGCAGAAGTGCATGACGCAGCCGAATTTGGCTTGTACAGCCCGTCGCATGAGCATGACGCCTGCGGCGTTGGCTTCGTTGCGCACATCAAAGGTCACAAGGCTCACAGCATCCTCGAGCAGGGTCTGAAGATCCTCGAGAACCTTGACCATCGTGGGGCCGTCGGCGCTGACAAGCTGATGGGCGATGGTGCGGGCATCTTGATTCAGATCCCCGATGACTTCTATCGTGCGGAAATGGCCGCGCAGGGCGTCGAACTCCCGCCTCCCGGCGAGTACGGCGTCGGCATGATCTTTCTGCCCAAGGAACATGGTTCGCGACTCGCCTGTGAGCAGGCTCTGGAGCGCGCCGTCAAGACAGAGGGCCAGGTGCTGTTGGGCTGGCGCGATGTGCCTGTCGACACAGAGATGCCGATGTCACCGACGGTGCGCCAGAAAGAGCCCATCATTCGCCAGATTTTCATCGGCCGGGGTCCCGACGTGATCGTGCCGGATGCGCTGGAACGCAAGCTGTACGTGATCCGCAAAACGGCCTCGAGCGCGATTCAGCGCCTGAAGCTGACGCACAGCCATGAGTACTACGTGCCCAGCATGAGCTGCCGCACCATCATCTACAAGGGCTTGCTGCTCGCCGACCAAGTCGGCAAGTACTACAAGGACCTGCAGGACCCGCGCGCCGTGTCGGCGCTGGCGCTGGTGCATCAACGCTTCTCGACCAACACATTTCCGGAATGGCCGCTCGCCCACCCCTACCGCATGGTGGCTCACAACGGCGAGATCAACACCGTCAAAGGCAACTTCAACTGGATGCGCGCTCGCGAAGGCGTGATGAAGTCGCCGGTGCTCGGGGACGACCTGCAGAAGCTCTACCCGATCAGCTTCGAAGGCCAGTCTGATACGGCTACGTTCGACAACGCGCTCGAATTGCTGACCATGAGCGGGTACTCGCTGGCTCATGCCGCGATGATCATGATTCCAGAAGCCTGGGAGCAGCACGCGACGATGGACGAGCGTCGCCGCGCGTTCTATGAGTACCACGCTGCGATGCTCGAGCCCTGGGACGGACCCGCGTCGATGGTCTTCACAGATGGCCGCCAGATCGGCGCCACGCTCGATCGCAACGGGCTGCGTCCGTCGCGCTACATCGTGACTGATGACGATCTGGTGGTGATGGCGTCCGAGTCCGGCGTGTTGCCGATGATTCCCGAGAACAAGATCGTCAAGAAGTGGCGCCTGCAGCCGGGCAAGATGTTCCTGATCGACTTCGACCAGGGCCGCATCATCGATGACGAAGAGCTGAAGAACCAATTCGCTCTGGCCAAGCCGTATCGCCAGTGGATCGAGAACGTGCGCGTGCGGCTGGACTCCATCGAAGCCACCGGCAGTGCCAGCGAATTCACCGAGTCGCTGCTCGATCGCCAACAGGCCTTCGGCTACACGCAAGAAGACATCAAATTCCTCTTGAGCCCCATGGCGCAGGCCGGGGAAGAGGGCACGGGCTCGATGGGCAACGATTCGCCGTTGGCTGTGCTTTCCGACAAGAACAAGCCGCTGTTCAACTACTTCAAGCAGCTCTTTGCGCAAGTCACCAACCCGCCAATCGACCCAATTCGCGAAGCGGTGGTGATGTCGCTCGTGTCCTTCATCGGCCCGAAGCCCAACCTGCTCGACATCAACGCAGTCAACCCTCCGATGCGCCTGGAGGTGTCGCAGCCAGTGCTCGACTTCTCAGACATGGGGCGCCTGCGCGAGATCGAGAAGTACACCTACGGCAAGTTCCGTAGCCACGAGCTCGATATCAGCTACCCGCTGTCATGGGGTGATGAGGGTGTCGAAGCCAAGCTTGCATCGTTGTGCGCCGAGAGCGTGGATGCGATCAAGAGCGGGCACAACATTCTGATCATCAGTGATCGGCACATGGATCGCGACCACATTGCGATCCCGGCGCTGCTCGCTCTGTCAGCCATTCACCAGCACCTGGTGCGCGAAGGGCTGCGCACCACGGCTGGCCTGGTCGTGGAAACCGGCTCTGCGCGCGAGGTGCATCACTTCGCCGTGCTGGCGGGTTACGGAGCCGAAGCCGTCCACCCTTACTTGGCGATGGAGACGCTGGCGTCCATGCACAAGGAGCTGCCGGGTGAGCTTTCTGCCGAGAAGGCGATCTACAACTACGTCAAGGCGATCGGCAAGGGCTTGTCGAAGATCATGTCCAAGATGGGCGTGTCGACCTACATGTCGTATTGCGGCTCGCAGTTGTTCGAAGCGATCGGCCTGGAAAAGACGCTGATCGAAAAGTACTTCCGTGGCACGGCAAGCCAAGTGGGCGGCATCGATGTGTTCGACGTGGCTGAGGAAGCCGTCCGCATGCACAAGGCGGCTTTCGGCGACGACCCCGTGCTCGACAGCATGCTGGACGCCGGCGGCGAATACGCCTGGCGCGTGCGTGGCGAAGAGCACATGTGGACGCCCGACGTGATCGCCAAGCTGCAGCACAGCGCGCGCGCCAACAAGTTCGAGACCTACAAGGAATATGCGCAACTGGTGAATGACCAGTCGCGTCGCCACATGACCTTGCGCGGCCTGTTCGAGTTCAAGCTCGATCCAAGCAAGGCCATTCCTGTGGACGAAGTCGAGTCGGCCAAGGAGATCGTCAAGCGGTTCGCGACAGGTGCCATGTCGCTCGGGTCGATCTCGACCGAAGCCCACACGACGCTGGCTGTTGCGATGAACCGCATTGGCGGCAAGTCCAACACCGGCGAGGGCGGTGAAGATCCTGCCCGTTATCGCAACGAGCTGAAGGGCATCAAGATCACCGACGGCACCAAGCTCAGTGACGTAGTGGGCACCAAGGTGATCGCCTCCGACTACGAGCTCAAGGACGGTGATTCGCTGCGGTCGAAGATCAAGCAAGTGGCTTCCGGCCGCTTTGGGGTGACTGCCGAATACCTGGCTTCTGCGGACCAGATCCAGATCAAGATGGCGCAAGGTGCCAAGCCGGGCGAGGGCGGTCAATTGCCTGGTGGCAAGGTCAGCGACTACATCGGCATGCTGCGCTATTCGGTGCCGGGCGTGGGTTTGATTTCGCCGCCACCGCACCACGACATCTATTCGATCGAAGACCTGGCGCAGCTCATCCATGACCTGAAGAACGCCAACCAGCGCGCTGACATCAGCGTGAAGCTGGTGTCAGAAGTTGGCGTGGGCACAGTCGCCACCGGTGTTGCCAAGGCCAAGGCCGACCATGTCGTGATTGCCGGGCATGACGGCGGTACGGGCGCCTCGCCTTGGAGCTCGATCAAGCACGCCGGCACGCCCTGGGAGCTGGGCCTGGCCGAGACGCAGCAGACCTTGGTGCTGAACCGCCTGCGCGGGCGCATTCGCGTCCAGGCCGATGGCCAGATGAAGACAGGGCGTGACGTCGTGATCGGCGCGTTGCTCGGAGCCGATGAGTTCGGCTTCGCGACCGCACCGCTGGTGGCCGAGGGCTGCATCATGATGCGCAAGTGCCACCTCAACACCTGCCCGGTGGGCGTGGCGACGCAAGATCCGGTGTTGCGGGCCAAATTTCAGGGCCGCCCCGAGCACGTGGTGAACTTCTTCTTCTTCGTGGCCGAAGAAGCGCGCCAGATCATGGCGCAACTCGGCATTCGCAAGTTCGACGACCTGGTTGGGCGCTCTGATCTGCTCGACACCAAGAAGGGCATTTCGCACTGGAAGGCCAAGGGCCTCGACTTCAGTCGCATCTTCCATCAACCAGCGGCACCTGCCGAGGTGGCGCGTCGCCAGGTCGAAACGCAAGACCACGGCTTGGTACGAGCGCTCGACGTGAGGCTGATCGAGAAGTGCAAGCCCGCGTTGGAGCGCGGCGAGAAGGTGCAAATCATCGAGCAGACTCGCAATGTCAACCGCACGGTGGGCGCCATGCTGTCTGGGGAGCTGGTACGCCATCACCCGGAAGGCTTGCCCGACGAAACGATCTTCATTCAGATGGAGGGCACAGGTGGCCAGAGCTTTGGCGCTTTCCTTGCCAAGGGCATCACGCTGTACCTGATCGGCGACGCGAACGACTACACGGGCAAGGGCCTGTCCGGTGGCCGTGTGGTGGTGCGACCGAGCATCGACTTCCGTGGTGACGCCACGCGCAACATCATCGTGGGCAACACCGTGCTCTATGGGGCCACGAGCGGCGAGGCTTTCTTCCGCGGCGTCGGGGGTGAACGTTTTGCAGTCCGCCTGTCGGGTGCCACGGCCGTCGTCGAAGGTACGGGCGACCATGGGTGCGAGTACATGACGGGTGGCACCGTGGCCGTGCTCGGTAAGACAGGCCGGAACTTCGCGGCCGGCATGAGTGGTGGCGTGGCTTACGTCTATGACGAAGATGGTGGCTTTGCCAAACGCTGCAACACCTCGATGGTGTTGCTCGAAAAGGTGCTCAGTGCAGCGGAGCAAGAGGCCAGCTCCGACAAGGCGGTGTGGCATCGCGGCGAGACGGACGAGGCCATTCTCAAGAAGCTGCTCAACGATCACCACCGTTGGACGGGCAGCCTGCGCGCGCGCGAGATCCTCGACCACTGGGCTGAAGCACGTGGCAAGTTCGTCAAGGTCTTCCCCAACGAATACAAGCGTGCGCTCGGCGAGTTGAATGCTGCCAAGCAAGCTGGTGACACGATCGCCAAGGCGAAAGCCGCTGACAAGCCCGCCGGCAAGAGCCGCGCCAAAGCCTAAATCAGGACTCACAAAACATCATGGGAAAAGTCACCGGCTTCATGGAGTACGAGCGTCTGGAAGAGGGCTACGAGCCCGTTCAGAAGCGCGTCAAGAACTACAACGAATTCGTCATCGGCCTGAAGGAGGACGAAGCCAAGATCCAGAGCGCCCGCTGCATGGACTGCGGCACGCCGTTCTGCAACAACGGTTGCCCTGTCAACAACATCATCCCGGACTTCAACGACTTGGTTTACCGCGGTGACTGGAAGAACGCCTGGACGACGCTCGACTCGACCAACAACTTCCCGGAGTTCACCGGCCGCATCTGCCCCGCGCCTTGCGAAGCTGCTTGCACCTTGAACGTCAACGACGATGCGGTAGGTATCAAGAGCATCGAGCACGCCATCATCGATCGCGCCTGGACCGAAGGCTGGGTGCAACCTCGCCCTCCCAAGATCAAGACGGGCAAGAAAGTGGCCGTAGTCGGCTCCGGTCCGGCGGGAATGGCGGCCGCTCAGCAATTGGCGCGTGCCGGCCATGACGTGACGGTGTTCGAAAAGAATGATCGCGTAGGTGGCCTTTTGCGCTACGGCATCCCTGACTTCAAGATGGAGAAGCTGCACATCGACCGACGTGTGGACCAGATGCAGAAAGAAGGCGTCAAATTTCGCACCGGCGTGATGGTGGGCAAGTTGCCTGAGGGCAGCAAAGTCACCAACTGGGCGCGCGAAACCATCACGCCCGATGAATTGAAGAAAGAGTTCGACGCCGTGCTGCTGGCTGGCGGCGCCGAGCAATCACGCGACTTGCCGGTACCGGGGCGGGATCTCGACGGTGTGCACTTCGCGATGGAGTTCTTGCCGCAGCAGAACAAGATCAACGCCGGCGACAAAGTGAAAGATCAATTGCGCGCAGACGGCAAGCACGTGATCGTGATCGGCGGTGGCGACACCGGCAGCGATTGCGTCGGCACGAGCAACCGCCATGGGGCGAAGAGTGTTACGCAGTTCGAGTTGTTGCCAATGCCTCCCGAGCAGGAAAACAAGCCACTGGTGTGGCCTTACTGGCCGACCAAGCTGCGTACCAGCTCAAGTCACGAAGAAGGGTGCGAACGCGAGTTCGCCATCGCCACCAAGGAATTCATTGGTGGCGAGGGAAAAGACAAGGGCAAGGTCAAGGCGCTGAAGGCAGTGCGTGTGGAATGGCAGGGTGGCAAGATGGTCGAAGTCGCCGGCTCTGAGCAGATGCTGCCTGCTGATCTCGTGTTGTTGGCGATGGGCTTTGTGAGCCCGGTTGCCAGCGTGATCGAGGCCTTCGGCGTTGACAAGGATGCGCGTGGCAATGCTCAGGCCACCACTGATTTCATCGGTGGTTATGGAACCAATGTCGAAAAAGTGTTTGCCGCTGGTGATGTGCGCCGTGGCCAATCACTCGTGGTGTGGGCCATCCGCGAAGGGCGCCAAGCGGCGCGGGCAGTCGACGAGTTCTTGTTGGGTGCGAGCGACCTGCCTAGATAAGGGCGAGCGGCCGCTGCGGCAGCCTCTTTGAGCTTGCGTAGGCGCCGTTTTTGCTGGAAGAGCGTGGTTTGTGAAAATCACGCTCTTCTTTTATCTCAATCTACAGATTTCAGTTCACGCCAGTTGAGCCGGCGCAGGGATGTGGGTTCGGTGAAGTTGCCGGGCAGGGAAGATAAGCTGCCTGAGTCGGTGCCGGCAATCAATCGGGGAGTCCCGCTAACGCTGAAGAATCGCAGGTCTGTCACGATGCCGGACAGCGAGGCAAAGACAGTTGCATTGCCCGCATCGTTCCTGAGTGCCGTTATTCCTGTTCCGTAATTGATCGCGTACACGCGGCTGATACCAGCCGGATTGCAAGCATCGCCATTCGGAAGGATGGAAGCGAACGCTACAAGCCCTGAGAAGATGTCTGGCTCAGAAATCACGCGCCAGCCGATCCCTGCAGAACTGCGACCCAGATTGATGTACCAGCCCTTCGAGGTGGGTGGTGCGTTCACCAGCCCGATAAGCGGGTCTGCGTTGGGCGTCAGGTTGGTACGGGATAACGGGAACGGACCCGTGGTGTCGAACTGGTTTGCCAAACCGTCTCCGACGGCATAAAAACTCTGCTCCTGCGTGTCACCAATGTCAGAGACATCGAGAAGTTTTCCGGTTCCGAACAAAACAAAGCGCTTGCTCGTCGACCGCTGTATCTCGATTCGCGGCCGTGACGTGATCGGCTGAACAGCACCGTTGACGGGATCGGTCAGAGTGGCAATGCGGACGGGAGCGGGGTAGAGACCGCTCGTTGCCGTCAAATCCCAACGCCACACATTGCCGAGCAGGTCGCCAGCATAGGCAGAATCAGCCGTGGCATCGCTCCGATCGTTCACGTAGGTGTTCACATGCGCCAAACCAGCGCTCGCCGCGACAGTGCCTTCCCCGGTGGAGATTTTTTCCAGCAACACGCCAGTGCGTGGATTCACTATGAAGAAGTAGCCCCGACCATCTGTGTTGTTGTAGCCGGATGTCAGGACCACAACCCAGCCGTACTTGCGGGTCTTGACGACTGAAGGTTCGCCATAGGTGAAGCCAAGATCAGGATCGGTGAACTCCCACATGATCTTTCCGGCGACGGCACCTTCGCTCGTCATCGAAGCCGGGTCGGTGACATCAATGGCGTAGTAACTCTTTCCACCCTTGCCCAGACCGCCAATCAGGATCGAGTGCCAGTTGGGTAGCGAGTTAGCGGCCACCCCTTCCGTGCGGTTGAGGTCGATGTCGTACACGGTGGGTGACGCGTTCACGTAGTAATGGTGTGAGAAGTCCGGGCTACCCAAGCCTGCCAGACCGTTGATATTGGGTGTACTACTCGGCCCTTGGTACAGCGCACCGGGCACATAGGCAAACAGCTCCGTCCCTCCCTGGAGGTCGTTGGCAGCTACCGATCCATTGAATGCGTGGAGCATGCCGTCATTGGCGCCTACGTAGACGACAGTCGGGCGCGAAGACCAGTTGCCCTTGAAGGTGGTATAGCCCGGGTTGGCTGAGTTGGACAAAGGTAGGCTGGGCGGGCCCACCGCGCGGACTTTCGACCCAACGATGTCACCCAGCAAGCGGTCGCGGGCACGATAGAACCTGTTGGCGGCCACGGTAGAAGAGGTTTCGTAGGTCCGTTCTCCGCGCAGGTAGTTGAGATAGTCACTGGCGTCAGCGCCGGTACGGTACGAGGTGTCCAACGCAGTGCGTTGCGCTGGCGAGATGTTGGTGTAACGGAACGGAACGCCGACATCGGTGGCGGTGTTCCAAGTGGCCACGCGTCTGTTGATGTCCCAGCCGTTGCTGGCGAACTGGGTTGCCAGCCTATCCGATGCGAGCCAACGCTGGGTTGCGGTAGGCTCACCGGTGGTGGCGTTGAACGCCAGTTCGCTGCCCGTGAGTTCAGCAGTCCAGTTGTTGGAGTCGTACTGGCTGCTGAAGCTGGCATTGCCGGTTTCATTGACCTGAGGTAACGCCACAGAAAACGATGTTGTATAGGCGCGCAGTTGTGCGGCAATGCTGGCAAATGCTCGCGTTAGGCCGCTGACCATCTGGTCAGGGCGTCCCGCAGTGAAGTAGTTGTCGGGACGGGGCTGCTCTGTTGTTCCGGCGATGCCGACCTTGTCGGCCGTGGTTGCCCAAACGGTCTGATCCAAAGCGACCGTATTGGCGAAGTCATAGTTCAAGGGAACGGCAAAACCACCGTACTTGGCGGTGAGGTAGAACTGGTTGTTAGCCTCGAAGGGTTTCTCAAGTACATCCACCCAGTACGTTTGTACAGATTGCCCCCTGGAATTTGGCATGTTGGGGATGTCGGGCCGGATGTCTTGCGTATTGGCCAGATACGCCAACCCTGCCATCAAGTAGCCATTGCCGCGGCCGGAACTGTATCTGCCCAGTGGGGTGTTCGCCTGGAAGTTCTGCATGACACCGATCTTGTTCGTGGCCACTTGCGCATCCCACGTGTCGTTGAAGGTCGGCATGGTCGTGTTCACGAGATCGGCAACGGTGTTGCCGGGTACGTTGCGGTCTGCGTGGGTATAGATGTCGCCGATGCCCAGGACGAAGTTGCGTTGGCAGGAGTACTGGATCGGATCGTCCCATTGGGTGATGACCGGGAAGCCGTCAATCCGGGGTGTTCTGCCCGCCGCGTCCACACCGGTCAAATCAGACCACGCAGGCACATTCCCGAGGTTCCTGAAGTAGCGCAGTGTCGCGTAATACAACTCGCTGACCGGGTCGTTGGACTTGTAGTCGCCCGGGGTTATCTGCCCGAACTTATTCAGGTAGTTCATCACGCCACTGTTGCTGACCGGGATGCTGGGCCCGAACAGTGTATTGGTGTCGGTTGCATCGGTTGGGTTCGGATTGACCACGAATACGCCGGTGGTGGGGTCCCACTCACGTAGGCTGTTCACTTGATCCGCCTGGCCAGGAATCGGCTGTGTCGGTCCCACAAATTTCTGTCGCGCCCTGAGGACACCGCCATCGCGCGCGTTGCCGATTCTTTCGTTCAGGTAACCGAATGCGCTGAACCGCATGCGATTGGAATACTGCTGGATCAATCCTTCGGGCTTCCAATTGCTGCCGTACTGATGGCAGTTGGTTTCCACCCCACCCGTACTGGCCGTTGGGTCGCAGACTTTGACGCGCACGAAGGCTTCGTACACGGTGTTGGTGTCATTGAGGCCATCCTGGTAGTGAACGGCGGTAGTGGCATTGAGGTTGCCCGAGCGGGTGAACCTAAACTTGTTGCCCAGGCTGGCCACCCGGATGTTCAAGCTGTTGAACCCAAACGGCGTTGCACCAGCCACCAGCGCATTGGTGCCCAGGCTCTTGTTGGGGGACAGGCCATCAGATTGCCCTGATTGCCACGCCCGCTCGAGCACGGTCAAGCTGGTGGTGTCGTGCTTGCGATAGCCGCCTGTCAGCGCCCAGCGAAACGGGTCGATAGTCTGCATCGTGGCCCAGTTCAGGAAGTTGCCGCTCCACGCGGACGTACAGGTGCGCGTTGACACTTTGTTGCCGTCCACTGGTGCGCGGCCGCGAGGAATGAAATAGCGGTCATCTTCCGCAGTGCCGTAGTTGTACGAGTAGCACTTGCCGGGATCAAAGTAACCCAGATACTCAGTTGCTGCGCTGTAGGCCGTCGCCGTGTGCGCCGCTCGAATGGCGGTCGGGTATTCCACCGACAAGGCAAGCGCCACGTTGCCGGGAACGCCTGTTGTCGTGAACAACGGCTGGTCTGCCAGCGGTGTGGCTGCTCCCGCGGGGAACGCGAGCGCTGCACAAAGGAACGTCAGCAATGCCTTGCTGACAGGGCCGCGGCTCTGGCCCTGTTCTAGAACATGCTTCACCGAGGGTTTCGCTAGAGTGTTCATGGTGTTCTCGCAGAATTACATGGTGAAGGTCGTCTGGAAGAAAGCCTGGGTCTCCCGAGGCCCGTCCACCCGAACGCTGATGCGATAGACGATCTGCAGACTGGTTGCACCGGCTCCGCCCGAAGACGCGTCTTCGGCCACATTCAGGTGGGAACCACTGCCCCCCATGGGGCCGTTGTCGACGATCTGGCAGCGTGCAGAGCCGAGTACGCTGTCGAGACCCGTGCTGTCGCACAGGCGATCGATCACGTACCGAATCGTCACGCCTTGCCCGGCGGGTGTCGGAATCGCTGCGGCCGTCCAAGCGGCGTCGAAATCCTGGGCGTTGAGCAGAAGCGTATTCGGAATCCCCTGCGCATTGGTCGGCAGGATGGTGGCGCTGTAGTTGTTGCCTGGTCGGTTCAGCGACCTGGCGACAGGTGTTCCAAGCGGACCACTGGCGGCCACCGCAGCCAGAACTACGGTAACGGCACGTTCTCCCTGGTTCTGCAGATCGCGCTTGAACGCCACGTTGCCTGCAGTGAATAGGGTTGTATTGAACGATCGCACCAAGGCGACGCTGCCGATGAGCATCACGATGAGCGCGATCAGGCAGAACAACAGCACAACGCCACGTTCGGCACGCTGGGCATGGAGGCTCTTCAATGGACGAAAGGATGTGGAGCTCATAGCAAAAGCATGTTTCTCAAAGGAACAGTGAACTCGATCGTCCGGTGGCGGATGTGCTGCTCATCGACGGAAAGCGTTCGTTGCAGATGAAGACTCGTGTCCGCCAGATCACCAAAGAGTGGCAAGGTTGCTGGAGCAACCAGGTCCTTCTCAATCAGCGAGGTTTGCAGGACCACCGCGACCCGAACAGCCACGATCTGCCGCAAGCTGGCTTGCGCTGCAGGCGTGCCATTGAGCAACGAGGTGCTGGAGAAAGCGCCGGTAGGTGCCTGCCACAAATCGCGAATACCGTCGCCATTGGTGTCGACGCCGTACAGCGCGCGCATTTCCACCACGCCGTCGGCAATCGGAGCCGGAGCCTCGTCAAGGGCGCTGAGCAACAGGTCGTAGCTGACGAGCCTGCGCGCGGCAGTGTCTACGCCGAAAAGCTGGAACTGGGGCGGGTTGTTGCGGGCGGCGGTGGCGCTGACGCTTCCGAGCGCGATGGCAAAGGTGTTGCTGGCGCCGAATGCGCTGAGGTTCACGGTAGTTCCCGCCGCCTGAAAGAAGCGCCCTCCAAGCGGCAGCTCCTGGTCGGCTCCGGCAACGAGTGCTCTTACTTGCTGCAGCATGCAGCCTGTTCCGTCCTCAGAGAACAGGACTAGATCATCTTCTCTCCATCCAAGGGTGTTGAGCAGCCGCACGCTGTTGGTGGTGACCGATGCCGGGAGCACACGCCTGCCGACCTCTGCAAATCCCGCGCTGCCTGACATCACTGTCAGAACGTCGGAATCGGTCTCCCGTTGAATGACAACCGGGGCGAGGCGAAGGTTGAGTGGCACGCTTGCAAACGGTGCAGCGACCGCCCTCGGCCTCGGCAAAATGGCGCTGCCATCGCGAGACGCATTCACGAGACATCCCAGGGCACCCCCCCCTGCGGCAGCGCTCCAACTCTGCACGAAGCCTGAGCCCGCACTGCGCAAGGAACGGTCTAGTACGAAGGAAATGTGAGTGGCCGTCTGGTTGGCGTCGTTGAGCGTCGTGGTGCTGCGCTTGTTGCTCTCGCCGCTGGTCATCACGCTGGTGATAGCGAGCGTCAAGATGAGGCCGATGACCATGGAGACCATCAACTCGACCAGGGAGAAGCCGGAGTTCTGGGGCCGATGTGAAGTACTCATGGTGTTAGTTGACATTCATCACCTGCGTCACAAAGCGATTCACTTCACCGGCTGGTGCACTCGGTGGTCTCCACGTGATGGTGATGTCGGCGACGCCTCCGGCCACCGTGACCGTGCCCGTGCCCGAGGGGAGGCCGCCGTTCTGCGTGTCTGCCACGCGGGCTGCCCACGTGGTTGTGTCGACAGTCAACGATTTCTGATCCCACATTTGAGAAGCAATTTCGTTGGCCAGCAAGGCAGCACGGTTGGTGTCTTCGGCGCTGGTGGAGAACTGAGTCGCTCGCGTCTGGAGGCTCAGCATCCCAAGGATGCCAATCGAGAAGATGAGCAACGAGGTGAGCACTTCAATCAGGCTCATGCCCATCTGTCGTCGCAGTGATGGCTTCATGGCTAGCATCCGTCGGGGTTGGTTGCGGAGAGGGCCTTGTTCGGGTCGCACATGCGAATCTGGCCGCCCACGGCCAGCGTCACACGCAGCGGGCGGTCGGCCCCGGTGAGTGCAAGGTCGTATCTCACGGGTGTGGCGGTCACCGTGCACACCGCACCCGACACGGCTGGATCGGCGTTGTCGACAACGCGACCAGCAGAGTTGAAGCACACGGCTGCGGGGGCGTTGGAGACGGTCACGTTGCCGGCTGTGTCTGACAGCGAGCCGCCCTGGATGAAGACATGCGACGCAGGGTCTTCCGTGGTGCGCGGCACAGTGTGAATGGCCCAGTTGCGGCCATTCGCAACTGCGGCCGAGTTGGTGCTCGGCTCAGCATTCGTGAGCGTGAAGACCGTCTGGCGATTGCGCCGCACCGATTCTGACTGTGCCAAGCGAAGCCCGTTCTGAAGCGACTCAGCGACGCTGCGAACCTGACTGTTTCTCACCATGCCGGTGAATGACGGAACCGCTAGCGAGAACAGGATTGCCAGCAACACGACCGTCACCATCAGCTCGACGAGCGTGAAGCCCCGTGCGGATGCGCTGACACGATTACGTGCTAGCGATGAGGAGGAGTTCAGCACGCTTGCCCCCTCTTGAGGATCCATTTGGTCGCACATTGGCTCCAGCCCGTGGGCACGCCTGTCGTGGCGCGCGTGTTGTCATGAGTCACGGTGAACCGAAAATCTGCTGTCGGACCAGTTCCTTGAGCCTGCAGGGTGAAAGTGTTGGGCGTGAGCACCGTGCAGGTGAGACCAAAGTACTCGTCCGTTCTTTGCGCGATAGGTGCGTCGCAGGGGGTAGTAAAAGCTCCAACCGTTTGATACGTGCGGTTGTCCTGGAAGTGACGTTCCATGCGTGCCTGGAAGGTGGAGAGCAGGTTGGTGGCGCCCACCAACTGGCCGCGCAACACGTATTCCCGGTACTGCGGGATGGCAAAGGCCGCTAAAACCGCAATGATCGCAACGACGATCATCACTTCGATCAGCGTAAAACCGCGATAGTTCGTGGTCGGCTTTGCGGTCCGGGTGTTCATCTGCATCACTACTCCTCATTGAGGCTTCATTTTCCGCGGACAGCCTTAGGTGCCGCGTGCCGCACATCAGATGGTTTGTGCCGCCTGTCCGGCCCTGTCCGTTCGTACAAGGCGGCGTTGTAGTCACAAGGCGTGAAGGATTACTGGAAACGTTCTCCTCTATGATCAACGGGCTCAGTCGGATGACGCTGCCGACAACGTGAGCAAACAGTCCCCAACAACCCGAGCCCATGTCTTCAGATACTCCGCTTGTTCAGTTGCGACGCGTTACCTGTGGATACGGTGACCGAGTCATTCTGGAGAACATTGACTTGGTGATCCCCCGTGGACGGGTTGTTGCTCTCATGGGGACGTCCGGCGGCGGGAAAACGACAGTCCTTCGGCTTATTGGCCGACAGCTGCTGCCCGTGAGCGGTCAAGTACTTCTCGACGGCGTTGATATGGCAACGCTTGACGCCCAAGGGCTTTATGCTGCCCGCCGTCGCATGGGCATGTTGTTCCAGTTCGGAGCCTTATTCACCGACCTCTCGGTCTTCGAGAACGTCGCATTCCCCTTGCGAGAGCACACCGACTTGTCCGAGGCAATGATTCGTGACCTGGTGCTGATGAAACTCAACGCTGTCGGTCTACGGGGCGCGCGCGATCTGTTGCCGTCCCAGGTGTCAGGCGGCATGGCGCGGCGTGTTGCTTTGGCAAGAGCCATCGCACTCGACCCCGACCTCATCATGTACGACGAGCCCTTCGCCGGGCTGGACCCAATTTCGATGAGCGTCGCAGCCACACTGATCAAGGACTTGAACAGCGCGCTAGGGCTGACCAGCATCGTGGTGTCGCACGACGTTGACGAGACCTTCCTCATCGCCGATCACGTGGTGTTCGTGGCCAACGGGCGCATCGCCGCGCAGGGCACGCCGGCCGA
>Ga0307516_10002213_pt1 | contig 26338 bp, 30 predicted proteins | sample 19_EM_MG_FD_203310 | JGI IMG/M metagenome (GOLD analysis project Ga0307516, IMG submission 203310) | Populus trichocarpa ectomycorrhiza microbial communities from riparian zone in the Pacific Northwest, United States - 19_EM | ecosystem: Host-associated > Plants > Roots > Unclassified | place...
TCAGCCACTGGGTGGAGGATGTGTGAGATGAGCTGGAGGATGAGGTTTGCGCCTGCAGAGTCCCCTACGAGTTGGATGTTATTCGGAGCGAGCCCAGTGGAAAGGAGATGCTGGACCGCAAGAACGATTTGCGTTAGTTGTGTAGGGAAGTTTGCGGTAGGCACGAGAGCTAAGTTAGGTGGTTTACCCGGTGACTTTTAGTGTGAAACGTTCTATCGGAACGAAGAAACCGATGACGAACAATAGTTAAGCATGACGAGACCAATGTCATGGTCCTTGATCTTCAACTGGTCCTTGACATATTTGCAGAAATTGAACATGAACGGTTGCATGGGAAACAATAACGCTCCGCCTGGCCATGGGGTTTCACGTCAAGTAGTTCGATCGTCTGAGAATTTTGTTCACCCACCATGGACATACAAAATGACCTTGTCAGTGCGTCTCTCTCCTAGCCATAACAACCTCCCATGCGACCCGATTTCATCGACCAGGACAGGGAGATTGTGCTCTTCCGCGCATTCTTCGTAAACATCGAGGGTGCTCTTGGTATTCAACCATTGTATCTGCCTTGCATTGAGCCTGTTCATCACATGAAAAGCAGACGTTTCGGCGGCGATACGCCGCCAGGGATGATGCCGGTTGGTCTCACAAAATGGAGAGGTGCTTAACGTCCAACCAAGCACGAAAGCTGGTGATTTAAAATTTATGTAATGAATTTGTTTGTGAACAACGCAACCGGTGGGAATGACTCACGTAGATGGAGCATCGTCGAAGCCATGGCACCCACTTTCTCGAAGAAAGTTACTTGGCCATGGGCGGTGTATTTGGCTGTTGTCGGCATCTGTGGGCTATGAGTTGTACGAGTACCTTGAAGTCCTTATAAAATCCTGGGAGCCAGGGAACTGTCAGCGGCTTTCCGCGGGTCAGTTGACCGTGACAACCGTTCCCACACCTCCGACCCTTCGCGTGAACCTGATAAGAAATGGAGGTGCGCGGGTAGAGGAGAGCGTGCTTGGTAATGCAACCGGATAAGGTAGGTATTGATCCGGGGGCAAGAGTGTATTGTATTCCGGATGATCCGGGCCCTCTTATATACTGATCGACCGACCGTCTGTACAGTATTACATCATGCCTGTATCGGCATCCTCGGCTTGCCTATGGGCAAACCTCAACAGAATCTTGCGACAATCGGAACGGTTAGGCAGTCTCATACTTATGTGTGTTCAGACTGCGACACAGCCACACCACGTTTCATCGCGAGGCTGGCACCTCTGTGGTCTTCGACATCTGTATCTACATTAACTCTTGACCAAACTATGATGAAGGAATCCAAACAACAGGAAGAGAAGAAGAATGATGGGAGAGAAGAGAGAGGAAGGAAAGTCGGCTTGAGCCTCTCAAGAATTCAATCTCCACATCCCTTCACGAGCCACGACGAGTCCCTCCCTCCGAGCAGCCTCCATGAACGCGCCAAGTTGCTCGATCGTCCGATCATACCCGGGTGCATACTTCAACATGGTCTGTATCCGATCCAAAGGCAACGTTCCCAGATTCGTGAGCATCCCTTCAATGAACTGCAAGAAAGGAATCCCGCCCGAGGCATCAGAAAATATGTAAAGGAAGGGAACACGACACTAACCTTCCAGTAAACCCTCATTTGCTCCGCCTGTTGCTGCTGCACAGTCGAAACGGGTGGAAGTTCAGATGCGGATGGAACAACCGCTAGAGAGAACCCGATGTTCAATCACCTCCCCGAAACAGAAACACAAAATAAAACCAACCTATCCTCGGACGACTAGGTCCAGTCGATGGCTCTTCCGCAACCTCAAGCAACCTAAATGTCCCCTCTTCATCCTCCTTCAGCACCCCGAGGTCCACCCACGTCAAGAGCGCCTTGAGCGCCGCGGCCTTGTTCACTGACCCCACGCTCCCAACGAGCTCTTCCACCGACCACACGGCTGCCAAACGAATCACCGCGTCAACAAGTGTATCCTATGAGCGACAAGAGAAATGGCACACGGAACGCACGCTTTTCAGAAAACAGCTCAATGAACGCCGCCTCAAGGGGCGGAACATCTGTTTCGATCGCCCGGTCTTCAAACTGAAGGTTAAGACTCATCGTCCCGAGGTGAGGCAGCCACCGGAGCTTCTTGTCAGGTTTGAATACCATGAACTCTTCCGAATACCGCTCCTGCAGGCTAAAGATCAAGGTTATCAAGACGTTTACCACCTCAGGGGGAACGAGAAATAAACGCACTTCTGGAACTGCCCAGGCATGGTGATGTCGCTGGACTCGAGCGAAGGCCAGAAATGGCGGGAAATGATGGTCGGGTGGATGACGCTCTGGGTTTTCAGTTCCCTATCAGGGTTCAGCCGAGCGTCAGAGGCATAAAAACTCACAGGTTGCTGGGACTGGACGTGCCCATCGATCCTTTTAGAATCCGTCATGTCTCTCAACATGACCTCGCAGACTTGTAACGCTACTTCGCCGAAGCGAATCTTGAGGATCTCAATATTTCGCCTCTGTTCGAGAGGGAAGGGGGGAGACATCAGCATCTTGTGTATCCGATAATATGCAAACAAAAGTACCTCGCGCTCGACCTTCTCCACATCATCATCCTTGAGAGCCAACAACCGCTGCGCAAGCAGCACCTGCAGCTCCTTCACGAACAAATCCTTGGAGTCGTAGATGCTGACGAGCGTGCTGATGATATCGCTCGGCTTGTTTGCCCGAAAGTCTTGAGATGAGAGAAACAAAAGATCAAACTCGAGTTGTACCCCGAACAATCAGTATCATAGGAAAGGAAATCATGCTCACCCGGTCCAGCGTCAACAGGTTCGGGCTCCCAGTTCGGGTCACTGTAATCCTCGGCGTCAGGCTGTTGCAGTGGCTGAACCGGTTCATTTTCATCCACGAGTGCGTCGCCGCCTTCGTCATCGCCCACAAGGTTCGCCACTATGCTTCGGATTGTATCTGGACGCTCTCTGTAAAGACGAAGGCTTAGTTCACTCCCTGATGACCCAAGAAGAACAGAGAAACCTGAGATATCGACGGATAGGATCCGCGACTTTGAACAACAACACCCCTGGTGGATCGACTATCCGCAGGCACTTTATCGTCGCGACGTATTGCGACAGGATGAGCTTCGTGTCCGCTCCGGGGTGCAAAAGTCGTTTCTGGTTACTGGATATCGCTGTAAGATGTATAGGACCGCTGGGGATGTGTGCCAGAGACGACTGACGCTCTTCTTAGAGACTGTACGAGAGCGGCTCGCTGGTCTACACGTTGCAAACAGTCCTACCATTTGGCGGGTTTGGTGGGTGATGAAAGAAGAAAAGATGTCAACGAACCCTGAGATCTTGTAAAGCTCCCATGGAGTCTGGAAAATCAATAATAATATCGAATATTTCCCTTGTTCTAAACGAATCATGATTCAGAGCCCCACAAAAACAAAAAGATGAAAAACAACACGACCTCAGATCACATAGTGTTTTGTTCATATGAAAATCGAACCGTGACCCAACGCCTTGGAGCATAGCTCGGGCCTCTTCCGCTGTCTTTCTCATTAGTAAAACAAGAAATCCATTGCAAGGAACGTAGACACACACCACTCTTCGCCTCTCTCGCATACGGCATCAACATCCATGAGACCATCTTATCCGACATCCACCCTCTCAAATCCTCCAACATCGGCTTCTCCCACCGCTGCGTACACGTCTTCAATACATGCGCCTCGATGTGCTCGTAACCAACGCTCGCGACAATAGACTCATACCGGTCCAGCAGCCCCAGGGTCTCGAATGCGAGCCAGATGGAGCGCGGGGGAGTGTAGGACGGCCCCTGTCCCTCCATTGAGTGCAGTTCTTCTTCCTGATCTTGTTCAGGATCTGGAGGCGGGAGGGTGGCGTCACACAGGGCTTTGAACCCACGCGAGAAAGAAGGCGGGAGGATGGAGAAGAGATGAGTTTGGAAATTAAGGTTGTATGCAGAGAAGATGGTTTCTCCTAGCCTAAATATCAAAGTGATTATTGAGGGGTCTGGAAGGATGGTAAGGGATGCACGTACTCTGGGGGAGGTGCCCAAGCCGTGTACCATTCTACCAGTCGAAAGACGAGATTTGATATGACAAGCGGGTCTTCTGTAATCTTCACGGGAAGCTTCTCGCCACAGCTTCAGAGTTATAGTCAATATCCCCCGTACCTCGTATAGTCCCATATATGTCGTTACTTCTCGATTGATGAGAACATACCGTTCCCGCATGTCTTCTGCAGTCCTCCCAGATCCCGTCAGAAGACACGGGGTATCTGAAAATTTGTGAAACACACACCGAGGAATGTCTCAAGCAGTACCGGTAGCTTCCTACACTGATTCACCATCTCCAGAGCAGCCCTCACGCTCTTCATGTCTGCCCTCAACGATCAAGCCCACGACGGGAATCCTCATACGTCGCTACTCACCGTGTTTCTTCTTGAAGTCGGAATCCGTCAGGTCTCTTGGACGTAGAAAATCGGTGGCGAGTCTCCAAGCCTGCAACAGATCAGGTCCAGTCTGCTTTCAACAATAAAGTGGAACGTACCTCGCTGAAAGCCATTAACCCTTTGATCCCTGGATCCCCGCGATTCAGCCTTGCAAACGATTCTTGCCATTTCGCCGCGACCTGCGATCGAAGCGCATCGGTCGCCATCACGGCGGCGGCAACAGAGGATGAACCACGTGACTTCCGCATATCGAGCAGTGCGTGACCGTGGTCTGTGTCGACGCGTCGAACCTGCTTTCACTCTTGATCAGACTCTATTTAAGTGCAAGTGATTGGACTAGATCTATATCCTTCGCCTGACCAGATATGCTTCTCTAGGACCTACAATGATCTGTTTATGCTCAATCGTGAGCCGGACGGAGATATCACAGGCTTTAGAACACATTGAAGGTTTCTTCACCAACAAGTACGTAGTCAGTACTTCAGCATCTATCTAACAATTGATGAGTCGGCTCCGGGTGAAATTACTACTTAGAAGGCGCCAGAGATGAAAAGCTGTTAACACTCACCAACGTCAGCCGTGTTTATTAGCGTCTGTAAGATACTGTTAGGGCCTGCAACTCAATACGGACGGTTCATGACTTAGCAAATCCAGGACGCCGCCAATCGGCGGGACATCCACGTCTCACAACATGTTTCAGGACGAAAATCCGGTGACTCGGACCGAGGCGGCACGCTTCAAACCTCGCGCCCGTGTTCCATAATACATATGGCATAGCTGATGGTTTTGTTGTGTCGGGAGGAAGGTGGATATTTCCCGCAAGTTTGGCGAGAAAATGGGTGTCATGGTCATGATGTCGACGCTGGCGCTGGAAGCCTGATGCTGATAAGAACCAAAGCTCCCTTCTTTGCCGACTCACGGTCCCTCTGAGAGCGGCATGCTGGTCGCTCGTTATATACCCCGTGTTCGCATGTTCCTCGGATAATTGCATGGATCGTACCAAGTTGCTATCCAAACATCATCTGGTCTTTCCTAACGAACGTTCTACGCAATCTCGGGCCTAATTTCCCCCGTTCCGTTTATCACATACCGAGATGACGATAAATGGGTGGCGGGCCGGATGTGTGGAAACAGCTGTCACGATCAACTGACCACGACTGCGAAAAGCCGCTGGGCTCCCAGGATCTTATAAGGACTTCAAGGACCCTCCTTTTGACCACCTGGGTAACAGATGCCGACAACAGCCAAATCCACGACATTCGGCCAAGTAACGCCCCTCGAGAAAGTGGGTGCCATGGCTTCGACGATGCTTCATCTACGTGAGCCATCCCCATGGCCAGCTGCGTTGTTCACAAACAAATTCATTCAATTTCATTGAACCTTTCAAAACGACACTCAATAGCTCTAGTGCTCAGTTGGACGTTAAGCACCTCTCCGTTTCATGAGACCAACCGGCACAGGACCTGGTCGCGTATCGCTCGCGAAACGTCTGTTCGTCATGTAATGCACTGGCTTAATGCAAGGCAGTTGCAATGGTTGAGTGCCACAAGTACCATCGAGGTGTACGAAAAATGTGCGAAAGAGCACAATCTCCCTGTCCTGATCGATGAACTCGGGTCGGATGGGAGGTTGCTATGGTTGGAAGACAGACGCACTGACAAGGTCATTTTGTATGTCCATGGTGGGTGAACAAAATTCTCAGACGATCGAGCTACTTGACGTGAAACCCCATGGCCAGGCGGAGCGTTAGTGTTTCCCATGCAACCGTTTATGTTCAATTTCTGCAAATATGTCAAGGACCAGTTGAAGAGCAAGGACCATGATATTGGTCTCGTCATGCTTAACTATTGTTCGTCCGAATTTGTTTCCTCGCTCCGATGGAGCGTTTGACACTAAAACGCACCGGTTCAACTACACAGCTCTCGTGCCTTCCGCAACCTTCCCTACACAACTCACCCAAATCGTTCTTGCGGTCCAGCACCTCCTTTCCACTGGGCTCGCTCCGCATAACATCCAACTCCTAGGGGACTCTGCAGGCGGAAACCTCATCGTCCAGCTCATCTCCCACATCCTCCACCCGGTGGCTGGCGTCCCTATCCTTTCCGTGGCCTCCCCTTTAGGCGGCGTCCTTCTCCTCTCCCCTTGGGTCTACCTCTTCCCGAAAGCAGAAGGGTCCATCGTCACCAACAGCAAGAAAGACCTCCTCAGCACCCAGGCCGTCCTGTATCTCGCCAGTATTGTGATTGAAAATACCCCTGAATCGGGACATATCTTCTTGGATCATGTGAACGCGCCTGAAGGATGGTTCGACGACATTGCAAAAGTGGCGAGTAAAGTTCTCATCACAACCGGGGATAACGAGAGTCTCAGAGACTCGATCACGGTGTTCGCTAAGAGGATTTGTCAAGTTCATTCCGACGTGACATTTCTCGTGCAGGAGAATGGAATTCATGACGACCCGGTGTTTGACTTCGTGGTACCTGTCCCAAAGACGATTGGGAGTTTGACGCCGGAGATAGTGAATTGGCTTGCAAGTGGTTGGAGAGACTGATAGCTCCTTTTTTTGTCGTGCTCGACGTAGAATTTTCTGTTCCCGAATGAATTTGGTAGGATGACAATATATGTAAGGCCGATTCCGAGTCCACCTATATTCCTCAGCTTCGACGTTCATAGAATTTTTCAACGACACGATATGTCCACATATGACATATCCAACATGTGATAGTAAAACAATGGTCGCCGAACAACCGACATCACTATACTCTGGGCAGATATTTACGGAAATTGATTACATATCCCGAAACCCGTTCGAAAAGGCGGCGATCGGATTCGCTATGTTTTTGGTATTATCAGGGGCCCTCGGTGCTGAGCGCTCTGGTGTACAAAAACTCCACATCTACATACTCTGACGTTACAGAGTGATCGCTTGTCAAGGACAATCAGATAAGTGACGTACATAGGCATAAACATTTACAAGGAATAAAGAAATACATAATACATAATGTCCAGTGCCAAGTTTACTTAGGCAATCTTCCAAAATACAAACTTCTGGGAAAAAGACGGGCAGGTCCGTTCATAGCTCATCCGGAGGCAACGCGTCGAATATCGGGCAGAGTTGATCCCAAGCGGCTTCAGGCAGTTAAGAGTCTTAAGACTCACTTCACGCCGGAAGGAAATAAATACATACCAGGGTGCTGTGACGCCGCAATACTCGTCACATTCTCAGCAAAGACGATCGCAAGTCCACTAAAAAGAAGGAACCTCAGTCGCGACAATTAAAGCGACATGAGAGAACTTACAGCCCGAGATGCCAGTCAATGTGACTGGTGCAACGTTAGCGCTGACAACTTGAAAGCGCGCAGGAAAAGCTCACCAGTGCAATATCCAAGGTCCCGAGTTATTGGTGACGAAACGAAACGTGACATTATCACTGGGATCAACACTAGTGCTGACGACATCACGGATGACCTTGGGTCATAAATGGGCTGAATGGACTGGCCCTATGAACGTCAAAAACGGACTCACAGGGTTCTTAAAATTGTACGTGGAACTATTGGCGCTCCTGACCACGAAGAAGTTATGTCCATGCAAATGGAACGGATGCTATCAGACGATCCACACAAAATCATCGATATATCACACCAACACCAGAACTGGGACTTACCGGGAAACCAACGCCTTGCCCACCAGGAATCGTCACCTCAATCACCTTATTTGACGGCAACACATACACATCCCCAGGAGGCAGCAGCTCCTGCGCCGTTCTCGCCCCACTCAAAATTTGCAACAAGACCGGTGCAGTCGGAGGGATGAACGACGCGCCGTTCACCGTAAACTGTAACGACGTGAAATTGAACTGAATGTTCAGATTTATCGACACGTCCGCCCCTCCAACATGCGGCAATCCCGGTACCGTCGTAAAGATGTTGAGCGGGTGCAGGTTCTGTTCCCTCAGAGGGTTCGAATTTGGCGTCTGCGTCGTGTTGGGATCCTTATTAACTGGCGCTCCGAGGTACCGCAGGACAGCAGAATTGATACCACCAGCGAACCCGGTAGTTCCGAGGGATGGGTTGGCGCGAATCCAGTAGTTCGCAATGGGTTGGCTGGCGATGAGGATGAACGAATACCGCTGGGCTGCGAATATCTGTATCGAATCCACCACAAGTGGCTGGGTGAGCACCCCATCCGCTTCAATGATGGCCTAGACAGCGTGGATCAGTGCTCGTGGAATGGAGACGGGAAGCGCCGGTTTCGGCTCACCATGATATGGTTGTCGATGGAGAAAACGAAGTTGGGATCGCAAGATGTAGAGACGAGGCGAAATCGGTAACGAGCAAACCTCCGAACGTTGATGATCGCAAGAGGGGCAGCAGGTCCGCCGGCATAGCGTCCGAGTCCATTGATCAGTGTAGCATCAGATGTCAAGATTATCTGGCCTTTGGCCGGGGTGTGATACCTAACACCGATTAACATCCAATATCATCATCGCGGACAAGACGACCATACCAATCAGCGAGGGTGATCACCGTGCTTGCTTGGAAGACATCGCTAGACATCATGACCAGTCCTCCGAATAACGGAATTTGATAACTCACCATCGTCCACATCATATCTGTCACGGATAATAACCCGTCAGCCAACCTCGCCGAGTGGGGCATCATCAATACTCACAATAAGCGATACGGGTCATTCTTGTCGTAAATCACAAGCGCGCCCCGAAGTCCATCACAGTATTGAGTAGCTGTGTGTATAACCATCAGAATCAGAACAATCGTAATGACGGCAAGGAAGTCTTACAGTAATGCGAGTGATACCAGAATGTCCCGGATTGATCAGGAACCGTGAAGGTATACAGGAAAGAATTGCCGGGGGCAATTGGACATTGGGTAACGCCTATAGGACCGTCGGCCCATGACGTCTTCTCTTGAAACAGACCATGCCAGTGCTTTACGCTGTTAGGACTAAAACCGGCTCCCAAACGGCGACACTCACGATGCTTGTACTCCTCAGCATTGTCGTATCCGTCAACTGATTGATAAGGTTGATCTTGAACGTGTCCCCCTGTGTTCGGGTGGGCCAGTCAGATGCCCCGTTTGCGACAACAACAACAAAATGTTGACGGACCTTGTTGCCCGTGATCAAAGGCCCAGGAAATGCCACGTTATTCGCCTGGCTGCCAGCCAACACGGCCCTAAGAAGCTCGTCAGGATACCATCCCAGTTGAGAGTCGTACCAAAGGCTGGTAAGTATTCAGCGAACTCACGAGCGGGTAAAGCCATCGGGCGCAACGTTCGCATTGGCGATATACAAATTCGCAGATGGTCCAATCGCAGACGCGGAAAGGAGGAGCAAGGAAACACAGGCGAAGGTCGAAAGCGACGGCATTGGCATGAGCACTGCAATCTAGTACGAACAAGCACCGGAGGGAGGCGAAGAAGATTCACCGCCGTCTTCGACCCAGGAGGTGAGGGGGAAGAGTGGCGAAGAAACTGAGATGAAGGGGAATGAGTCCATAGAATATATAGCCAAACCTGTATTCATCCGACGTGGCGCCGGAGAGTCTGTCCAGTATCGAACATAAGGAGGATGAGGACTCATCACATCATCCCTTGGTCCCTATTTACGAGCACAGCCTACTGGAATGAAGAAGGGGAATACTACATGGAAATATGCACACCCGCGTGTATCCGTCCGAGGTGCGTCGAGGGCCTGTCGAACAGAAGGAAAGTGAAGAGATTCATCACATCAGCCCTTAGTCATAATGTACCTCGATCTTGATCGCCTGTCTACGGGCACAGACTGAGGCGCGGACTCGCCCTTTGAGGCATTAGTGGTATGGTTTCTGTTGGCCACCGTATTTGGGTCCCCGAGAATGGGGAGACGCACCGAGGGCGAATGGAATGAAAGGTTGAGATCGGCGCCGAAACCTCCGCCCACAGAGGATCGCAGTGAAAAATGAACTTAAATGAATCGTCATCTTGACATTCCTTTTTCAGTAGGTGGGGCTCGTCGGATTTTCACACGTGTAAATAGCGGGGCACTGGCGGAAGTTTTAGCGTTGGACGAGTCAGTGGTTATTTTTGTTTCTGCAACCACATGGTCGATAGTTGTAGCACCAGGCACGATACGTCGATAAGTTATGAGATCCCGTGATGGAATTTGATGTAATATTTGGCCTGATATGGAGGTGCTGATGTCGCAGTGTCTGCAGTGCGACGTTGTTCTTAGCAGTGAAGCTGGCGTACCGAGGCTGACCAGGTATTCGCTTCATGAGATATCTATCGAATGCATTCTGTTTGAGAAAGATGCAGGAGATTCATGTAGTACTTGCAAGGTGGCAGTCACTCGAGAGCATAAGTTGTGTCCATGAAGACACTCCGGGATCCCAGAAAGTGCTACACAAAATGGCTGGAGGCATCAGTGATGCACGTGCACACCCCTAGGTAGGTGCTCTATTCTATGATCGTGCACGGAGCAGCAAGGGGAGCAAAGACAAACCTCAGTCTGCAAGAAGTGGAAGCCGATGGTCATCCTACTACAAGAAGTGTCGTGATTGAGACATCACTGCCGCGGGGGAAAAGATGCCAAGGAAGTGAAGGAGGGTCGTCGCCGGTCGCCTCGATCCGAAGACAAACTTGCTGGGTGTCGTGAGTCGGCAACGAATTCCTGTTACTCGATTCCCACTAATTCAAGGCTTCAGTCAGGAAAATGGCTCGCCAAAGACTCAGCACACCTAAATACTCAGCGCCAACTTCGACACCTTAAGAAGTCCTGGAGCGGGACACAGCAGGCGGTAGATGCAGAACGACGGCGTTGGTTGCTGCACGCTCGATTGGCTAGCCATTCCTTCCCCCGCGCGCTCAATAAAAATAGATACAACCAGACAAGGAGCGGAGAGTGAAAGGTAGTCACAAGCCTGGCGGTCAGTCACTGAGTCAGTGGATGTCCACGGCGTGCGACTGCCGCGTCGGACCCTGTCGGACCTTCGGTGAGTCACAAATGTCACCAACCTGCCGCAGCGATGCCGTCCACCAAGGATGATCCCTGCCTCCTCGTTTGGGCTTGGAACACGGGACTTGCCATTGTCCCTGGAGGAACACTCGACATATTTGAACCAGTTTGGTGTGATCGTGTCAAACCCCACACGGCAGAAACACGGCGGCGTGACAACCACCAAAAAGACGGGAAACCACCAATAATCCGTCTCTTGCCACAAAAAAAAGAGACTGAGCACCTTACGAGTATAAAAGTGACATTTACAGTGCTACCTAAGGTATAAGGAGCGAGGGAGGAAAGAAATCAGCATTTCACCGTTGGCAGGTGGCGCCAGATCCAGTGTACAGCATAGTACTGCCCTGCAGGAACAGATTCAGATCAACGGCGATAGTTAGCCATCAGAAATATCTGCCAGATGACTCAAGCTTGTCCAGATACGTGTTGCCCCAGACAATTTGAATGTTCAAGTTTGAAAAAGAAGCGCTGGTGGAATTTATGAGGAAATCGGTGGACGCCCGTCGATACCATCGACTGTGATTCAGATCTGTGAACGTATTTGTTATCGTCTATAGGTGTTTGTGGTTCTCGTAAACTCGAACTCGGAACTGACCCGTGAATCACTCAGCACACCTTGGACTCTGTCGATGTAATGGCTTCGTTATTCCATTCCAGCATGGCTCTGCGCTGGTGCCTTCTTCTCCGAGTTATCATCGACGGTCCGGACGAGTGTCAGAGGCGTGATGGCGTCCAGGTTGAAGCACGGGAACCGATTGCAGATCCTGGAACCCATTCGAAGCCGTCAACAATGGACTGGTAGGTGGCCATCGCTGTGTCTTTGCCATGGTGTTTGCAACGGAAACTTTCAAATTGCACGAGCTTCATGATTACGTCTGTCCTCAAAATCAGGAGGGAACACTCGCTCGGAGCCTAGAGCATTCTGCCTGCATGTGAGTTGCATTGTAAAAAATGAATACAGAACGTGTTAAAACCCATACATGGAAGTCCTATCTTTTAGAGCGGCACCGCATGATCCTTCCGGCAGCGGTGGAATATATCAGGAGACACTCGAAACCACATACGATCTCGTTGCAATCTTGCCAGCGTCATTTGTCCCCCCAACGTCGTTCTCCACTCACTGGGGGGGGGGGACTTTGCATTCGCGTCCCTCTTAGATCGAACGGTATCTCCTGCTGGTCAGACTTCTGCAAATCTGTTCACCAACACGCACAGGTCTCCTTACTCTCATCCATCCCACAATACTAGTAGCGCGCGAAACACCGATCCCGCTATAGGAACATGCTGCGGTGCTTGGACTTACGGACTGGTGTAGCGGTTCGTGTCATCGGTTCGTTTTTTCCTCTCCTGTGACAGTTGCCATTGCAGATAGAAAAGACGCTTGAGCACTCGGTCGTCACTGATCTGCATAGGTACCAAGTGTTAGGGCTAGGCCAGTGCTCAGCTTTCAAGGTGCACCATGCCGGCCAAATTCGAGTTCAGGCAATTGGGCTAGATCTAAGTATCAACTGTATGATTCCTCTAAATCAGTCTGGGCTTGTACCTGACGAGATACGCTTCTCTGCGACCTACGAAAATTTCTACGCGAATTCACCAGTAAGTATGCAATGTAAGTAGTCAGTATCTATTGATATCGATAGGTTAGCTTATACTAGTGAAATCACTACTTGGTCGGAGGCAGCGGAACTAGAAGGGCACCAGCGATGAGGGCGAACATTCAAGGGTAATCCACCACAGGTCACTCACGGGCATGAGCCATCTTTGGCAGCGCTGGCAGTGCCGCGGCCACGACACTGTTACCATCCACATCTACAACGGAAAATGAGGATCTCTCAGAAAATTGAAAATGATGGTTTCATCACTCACTGTCAGCCCCGATCTGACCACCCTGTTCAACGGCTAGGATAAACCATGGGCCATGTGAATACCGTCGGAAACACAGTATCCAATCATTTGGCACTAACATAAGAGTGAGGCCGCATTGCCAGCTGCCCCAACAGGAAGGACTGATCTTAGTCAGATTGGTTAATCGGATGCATTCGTCGAGACCAACCTTTTACATTCGTGACTGCAAAACCAAAGTCATGAACATCTGAGATGCATTCATAATTTGGCTATATCATCTAACACTTACCATCCGCTTTAACGAGAGCAACATTGGCTGTAGATACCATGTAAAGTCAGTATCAGCGTTCCTGTGTAGTACATTATGAAGACTTGCTAATTCCAGCTGCCTCAACGGGGAGGACTAGGGCGATCTCAATCAGATTGGCGAATCGGATGCATTCGTCGAGACCAACCTTTCACATTCCCATCTGCAAAACCAAAGTCATGAGCGACTGAAATGCATTCATGATTTAGCTATATAATCTGACACTTACTATCCACGTTGGCGAGACCGACATTGGCTGTAGATACAGTGCAGAGTCAGTATCAGCGTTCCCGTGTAGTACATTATGAAGACTTGCCAGATAAATTATCATCGATAGGCAGAGACGGTACTGCGATTGGGAGCCCCGCTGGGGGAAACGAAGGAACCTGTGGAAGAGCCACCGAAAACGCAGTGGTTGCTGTAATGGAAAGCGTTAACAAGATGCGAAGAGAAGGCATTGCACTGCACGACGGGGACGGTTGAGCAGACAAGTTGAATCTGGAGACTGGAGTGTACGGGTTTATAAGCTTCGAGTGCGACACCACAATACCCAATCGAGATTCGGAGTTCAGGGAGCCCATCTATATTCAATATTCAATTGTATGTCGGGTGGGACTTCACTGGCATATGGTCCTGACTTCAGCGTTCATGACGTCCGCCAGCTATGTATGGGGTCCATGTTGCCTGTGACCAATCCTTCCGGCTGGGGGCCTACAGCTTGACTCGGACGACATCCAGGACTGAGGACGCCAATCGTCAATTTTCGACGTTGAACCAGAAATTGACATCGGGCATGCACTATTCCGTTTTGGGACGAATCGAAACCTTAACGCTTGTTCTAAATTTATTCTTGCGTGTGGGTAGAATGTATGTCTATGAAAGCTTCAAGCTATGAATCGGCGAATTGGATACACATACTACCTGGCACCTAACTCAATTGGGCGTTCCCTTTTACAGTGTTATTCGTTGGCGACCCGAGTACCGACTCCTGATATCTGAATCGTGCAGGGACACTCGTTGAAGGGGCTAATCCGCGAACTAATTAGTTCACGGATTAGCTACTAGTAAGCGTGACCACATCAAGAATAAGGAAAATGTATAAGCGACAACACGAACCAGGTTGGACGAGCCGGTCAACCTCGCACTTGCGTTCCATAACTCGATGGTTATATCGTGTCGGAGGGAAGGGGGACGTTGGATGGATGCCTGTGGGTCGCAGTCCTCAGAATCCCATTGGTTTGCACCTGGGGGGAAAAATGAATCAGGAGGGTGGAACATGTACGGTCACTCACTCGTGCCTGGCTCCTCTAAATCTTGACATTAGGCTTCCCCTCAACCCTCTGAAAGGAGTCGACCAGGCGCGCCGTGTTCGTGACAACGCCCGAAGTGTATGTCGCGTGTGGTTGCAGAAAGCTGAGGGTTACGTAATGTGTGGACGCTCGAATCAAACTTTCAGGAGACAAAGTTGGACTTCGCAGCCTGAGATCAACCTGAGATACGAACCTACTCACTTGGTCTGCTCTGATATTATATGGTATTACGGTGACAATATAGATGAATCGATGACCCGTCAGTACTCAGTCCTTCAGTACGCGTCAGTCTGAAGCCCTTCTTCCGTTAAGGTTTGGTCATACTATGGCCATATCCAACTGTAGGCACTCCATCCGTCGCCCTGAACTTCCTCTTCAGAGTCTTCTGCCAGGACTCGGAACGATCGCCGGAACTCTTCGGTTTTCTCGGTCAACCACCTGACAAAAACTCGCACATATGGAACCGCTTCTTAACCTTGTCAGGCCGTGCGTCTGGTACTGTCTCCTCGATTGCTTCATCCAGACCAACTTCTGAAATTGCCGGAACGGGATGTCGACTATAAAACAGACTACCATTCAACCTCGTCGGCCCAACAACTCGCCCCAATGCTCTTCCAGTTCTTCATCACAGTCCTCTCCACCTGGACCAATCTCCTCCTTCCCTCGGTATTCGCTCTCCCAGGTCTCGTCGACGGCTTGGGAAACGGCGGTGGCGGTCTTACACATCTCCCCAAGATGCCCATCCCACTCCCCGCAGCACTGGTACCGGAATTTTATCCTCTTGTGCGTCTCACACTGAGCCCACCCCCACCGCACCACTCATCCAACCCATACTCCCACATAGCTGTTTCCACTCGCAGCAAAGATAGGAACGGTCGTGAGCCCACAACTCAAAGCCCTGCTTGGAGACGAAGTCTTAGAAGGTCTCGACACTTTAGCAGATTTCGCTTGCATGTGAGTTGCATTGGAACTAATAAAGGACGTCAAAACTCATGCAAGGAATTCCTATCTTTTAGAGCGGCGCCACATGATCCTTCCGGCGGCGGCGGAGTATGCCAGGAGGCACTCGAAATCACATACGGTCTCGTCGTTGCAATCTTGCCAGTGCGCCATTCATCCCCAAGGCGTCGTTCTCCACTGACTGAAAGAAAAATCTTTCCGTTTGCGTCCATCTTAGATCAGACAGTATCTCCTGTTGCTCAGACTTGTACAAATCCTTTGCATGTGAGTTCTCTCTCACGCACAAGTCCCCGTATTCTCATCCATCCTACTACAGCGCGCGCAACACCGACCCCGCCCAAGGAACATGTCAGGCGGTGCTTGGACTTACGGACTGTGTAGCGAATCGCATCCTCGGTTCGTTTTTCCCTCTCCCGTGACGGTTGCTGTTGCGGATAGAAAAGAAACTTGAGCACTTAGTTGTCACGGATCTGCATAGGTACCAAAGACCTCGAATGTGATGGTAAACCCGAAAAAGATGTGAAGAAGCCCGTTTAAAAACCCCAATCCCAATCAGGTCAAAAGCTCAGCTCGACTCGCAAGAAACTTTTTGCTTTACTACGTTCTCCCTTCTGTGTAGCTTTGATAAATTGTATGCCTTGTTGTCGAACGCCCCAGAAAACCCCGAGAGAGCATGGCGTTGCCAGCCTTTATCCGACTTACACCATATGCGATTACACTACCTGGTGCCAGCACACCCGATCGGCCCGTTCCTAACTTATTTATATAGCAAGTAGCTCTGCGATTCGATCTCCTCCCTGAGAAGGGTCCAAACGACCGAGTGACATTAGTAGTACACACAAGAAAATCCAGACGAGACGACTGTCACCCAGGTGAAGGCAATAATCACAACCCACTGTTCAATTCCTCTCCGGGAGGTCCAGCCTGAGGAGCATCTTTACTCGCCGCCGCCGTCGTATGCCCACCCTGAGCCAAAGAACGGCTCAACCCACTCACGGCCGAAAGCTGCGCGAAGCAATAGCTGAGGGCGGTAAGAGATCCACGATCCCAAGGTGGTGTTCTAACGATAGAGACTGGACCTAGAACCCCACATTTTTCACAATAAGTAAAGCAAAATAGAGAGGGAGAGTCGTCGAATGGTTCACGTCAAGAACATTCCGTAGTCCAGGAACACCCGACGACTCGCTCTCCGAACTAGATTACTATCACGTGCAATGGGATGCAAAGTGAAGCAGAGTTGCAAACTCGAACTTATGACATCTTTCCCACGCAGATTTTGGGCCTTGGATGCCCGGGATATATAAAGTAGTATCATAGGTATATGTACTAAGCGGATTTCAATCAATCCACTTTGCATCTCCCTTTCGACACGGGTGCCGACAGCGGATAATCAAATCTGATCGTGACAATCTGTGACGAAAAGTTTGCAACTCCTTGTTTTGAGGACTCGCGACTCCGGCTTTCTTCCGACAGGAGCAACGCCACACCGATTTTCAAACGGATAGCGGGGGGCATTAGAATATAAGTTGTTCTACTCTATTCTCAAGTTTGAAGGCCATGGCTGCCAAATTGAGGGAATCCGAGGCGGTTGCAAAAAAGTTTGCAAGACCCTGAGAATGATAGTATGAACGACAATCAAATGGATACAGTGATGGGGAGTGGCTAGCCGAGCTGCCGCCAGTGACACCACCACCACCCTCGAAATCACGACGAACTGCACCAGACGAAAGTTTTGAAGTGGAGCTATCCTTTTCAAACCCCGCTCGCGTAGGATGATGCGGAACAACGGCTGGGAACGAGACTACTGCTATTTTTGTACATGGGCCATGGCCGCCACTGGGGAATCGCGATCGGTGGATATACACGGGATATCCTGGCTCGTTCCACGCTGAAGCGAAGTGAGCCATTCATCCTTCCGTGCAACGACTTGGTCTTGGACTACCCACTTTCGAATCCATCCATGGCTCTCAAGAGTCTCAACCTTCAAGCACACCCGGTGGCACTTTGCGTGTCCATCGCTCTCATTTCGGTCTATGCAATCCGAACTGTCAAGAGTTATGCCAAAGGCAAGCTGCCACCGGGGCCCAAGGGTATCCCGTTTCTCGGTAGCCTCTTCCAGCTATCGAAGACCCCGTGGAAGGAGTTCGAGGTTTGGAAGAAACAATATGGAATGTTAACCTCTTAACTGCGACTTGTCGAAGGTGACCTCTATTTCAATCCAGGACCTTTGGTGTACCTTACAGTGGGCGGTCAAGGAATTCTCGTCCTCAACACACATCGCGTTGCAGCCGATCTGTTGGATCGTCGGGGGAACATCTATAGTGATCGTCCTCGCATGATTAGTAAGTGTCGACGGTATCCTCAACCTTTACCCACCGCTGACTTCACCATCAGCGGCGTCCGAGATCCTCTGTGGTGGATTTGTGATGATTTTGATGGAGTGCAATGAAACGTGCGTTGAATCCCTTCATCTTCGATGCACCACTGATGACGAGCACAGTTTTCGGAGAATGCGTCGCGTCAGTCACGAGGCACTCAACAAGACATCTGTGGCCGAGTTTCATCCCCTTCACGCAAAGGAAGCTGTCAGGTTGATTGATGGCATATTGCAAAATCCGACCAAATGGGATGTGGAAGTTTTTCGGTGAGTGTAACCGATCAATATAAACCTTGGAGACCCTCGTTAATCCGCAAATTTGCAGGACGACGGCGTCCACAGTTCTATCCGTTGTATATGACCGCCCTATGGTAGCATCTACCGACGATCCGACCGTCATCAAAGTAAACAGGTTTCTCGAGATAGTTACGGAGTATGCTCAGGTGGGAAATTATCTTGTGGAGTTCTTCCCATGGATGAAATATATCCCGTCGTCGGTGGCGAGCTGGAAAAGACTTGCGGAAATAGAGCACAAAGAGCACTCTGAGATGTTTGTGGGCTTGTTCCGTGAAGTTGAAGATCGGATTGTGATGACCTTCATTCTGCTTTCTCATCCTCCTCGCTCACCCGTCATGTAGAAACAAGGGGACGAACGGCCGAGCTTTGCTGGGCGATTGATTCGGGAACAGGGGCGCCATCGTCTGAGCGAGTCAGAGGGCGCGTGGACAGCTGCTTCAATATAGTACGTATCATTTTCCATTCGAGACTATGGTGCATGCTAACCCCCATCAGTGGTGCCGGGGCGGATACAGTGAGAAGTGGTCTTGCAATTTCCTCGTCTATTTTGTTCATGCTCTACAGATTGCTACCACAATGTCCTGGTTCATGCTGGGGATGACTGCGTACCCAGAGGTGCAAAAGAAGTGCCAAGAGGAGCTGGACAGGGTCATCAGTCGCTCTCGCATGCCCACGCTAGCGGATAGAGATAATCTTCCCTACATGTGTGCTACTCTCCGAGAAGTGTTACGCTGGCGGGCCGTTTCTCCTCTGGGTGAGTCATTGACAAAATGAACCTCATATTATATGCATCCTTACCCATGGTTGGTGACGCAGGAATACAGCATTATACCACAGAGGTAAGTCTGCCACTCCATGGTAGATAACGAATGTACTTATCTCTTTCCCCAGGATGACTGGTACGAAGGATTCTTCATTCCAAAAGGAACGATGTGTCCAGCCAACATATGGTACGATTCCAGATTCGCATTTTTGTCCCGCAAGAAACCTGATTATTTCTCTAGGAGTATGAACCGTGACCCAACAATCTATGTAGGTAGTAGTTTGGTGTCTACAGGAAATCCCTTGATTTTTACTTTATCCTGGGCAGCCGATGCGGATGATTTCAATCCGGATCGTTTCATCGGCCCCGACGGACAGGTTACTCCACCCATAGCAGACACAAAGGATGGTGCGTTTGTGTGTGACAGCATAACTGTCGGTCATTGACTCATTTGCTTTCTGCCTTCTTCAGAAGGTGCTCCTTCTAGTCCATACTAAGCCCGAATCCTACCATTACTCACCCATTGACACCCATCTACGCATAGGACATGTATCATTTGTACGGCACCAACAAGTCCCACCGATCGATTATCCTGATCTTGATACTTTCATTTCAGGGATTCGGACAGAGGTATGTACAATCCCGGTGCATTCGCAGCAGTGGGATTGAAGTGTTTATAGAATTTGTGTCGGACGGTTTATGGCGAACGACTCACTCTTCCTCAACATTGCGACCATCCTGTGGGCTGCCAATATCTTCGCCCTGAAGGACGCCAGGGGGAACCCGATCCTCCCAGATACCCTCGACTCCATTCCTGGACTGAGCATGTTAGTATCATCCATCATCCCTCCTTCCAACCGATCGTGACATCTTCCCATTCTTCCATCATCTAGACACCCATTACCATTTGATTGTGTGATTATCCCTCGTTTTCCCGAAGTTAGGAGCTGCTGAAATAGAGTAGGAATCGGAATTGTGGAGGAGATCGGATTGTAACTCAGCCTCTTTCTCTTCACTCTTCTGATGCGCTCAGTTATTTTCTAGAAGAATTGGGACAAATCCATGGCTGATTACTTTTTTATCTCTTGCTTCATCGGCACTTTCGAGCCATCATTTGGTTGATGTCCTCCTCCCTTGGATACAATTTAGTGAAGGCCGGATTGGGCCAATACCATTAGCGTGCACGCAGACCTTTGTCGACGGGAATACTATATGACCTATATATTATTCAATGAGGGTGTACCCTTCGAACTTAGGTTTGAGCTGGACATGACTCCCATGGATCGAACAATATGACCTGCTGGTCGAACTTCGGCTGAGTTCTACATATCTTTTGCCTGTGAGTTCTCTCTCAAGCACAAGTCCCTTCACTCTAAAGTAATCCATCCCACAACAGCGCGTGAAACACCGACCCCGGGCCCGCTAAAGATACATGCCAGGGGGTGCTTGGACTTGTGGACTTTGTAGCGAATCGTGCCATCGGTTCGTCCTTTCCTCTCCAGTCGTGGCAGATAGAAAAGAAACTTGTGCACTCACTTGTCGCGGATCCACATACCCAAGAACTCGAACGTTCGGATGGTAAACCTGAAACAGATGTGAAGAAGCCCCTTTTCGGAGAACCCCATCAAACTTCCGGCTCAGCTCGACTCGCCAGTTACCTGTGTAGCTGTGATAAATGGCATGCCTTGTTGTCGAACTCGGAACGCCACAAAAAAGAGAGAGCAAGGCGTAGCCCACCGTTCATCCCTTGGCATCATATCTGACAAGCGAGTACACTACTGTAGCTGGCACGCGCCAAGCGGCGATCCGTCCTGATCCTAACTTATTTATATAGCAAGTAGCTCTGCGATCCCTAGTAGTAGGAAGGATCCAAACGGCCGAGTGCCATCAGTAATACACACAAGAAAACCCAGATGAAACCACCGCGACCGGGTTGAGGCAATAACCAATTCAATTCCTCCCTTTAGTCCCCTCTCCATTCTACAACGCACTCACCCCCGACCCCACCTCCTCCCTCTCTTCAATAACACCCACATCCCCCGCACCACCCGCCAACAGCCCAGCCAAACCCACCTCCACAACAGACAACAACCTCGCAAAATCATCAATCGCCTTCGTTAATCCCACATGTGCCAATTCGGGATCCGCGATCAGCTCCCCGAAGTTGAGCGATGGTAGTTTTTTCACTTCAAAGGATGTGGGCCGCGAAGGCAAGGAAGGTGACTCGGGAGGAATGTCGAGCGGTGCTGGAGGATTCGCTGGTGTAGGTCCAGGTGCATCTTTATTTACCGCCACCGTCGTATGCCCACCCTGAGCCAAAGAACTGCTCAACCCACTCATAGACGGCCCAAAGCTGCGCGAAGCAATAGCAGGCGAGGGTGGTAAGAGATCCGCGATCCCCAGGTGGTGTTCCGAAGATAAAGACGGGATCTAAAACCCGAAATCTTTAACAATAGGTAGAGAGAGAGGGCACGTCGAGATCACCTTGAGAACATCCCGAAGTCCAGGAACACCCGACGACTCGCTCCCCGAACTCTCACTCCTCACCCTCCGTGACTGTGCGAATGGCTTGATAGGAGGCACCAATTCAAGTTCATCCGTCGTTGAAGACAACAGACGCTGCCAATGACTTGCCGCTTTGCTTCCCCCAACATCCCTCAACGCCGCACCCCCCTCCCCAGAAATCGACGTCGTGGCAGATCGGGACCGTACGGGTGTTTTTGGTGCCAGCGCGATCACCGAGTCGGGTGCTTCTAACGAAGAAGAAACATTCTGAACTGTGGTAGCAGTGGTGGTGATTGGAAACGGGGTTTTCAGAATCGGATTTGCACGACGCGTGGTGGACGTCCCCTTGTCAGGCAACAGAGACGGCGGTGGTTGACCTTGTTCATCCATAATCACAGCCGCAGAAGCCGCCTTTCTGATCGGGGGTCGGATAAACGTCGGCTTTCGTGCCTCTGGAGCCGATTCTGAAAAGGACATCTCGATGGGGTGGTGATCAGACTTTTGAGGAATCGAGTTCTCGGTATCTCCGAATGACCGTGGATCGGCGTCTTCTTCAATCGCGCTGTTCATGGTAACTGTCGCGGTTGAGCCCGTCTCGCTCAAAGTCGTCTCAGAAACCTTTCTTCGTGGGATGCCAAGACCTAAGGGCGGGACTGGAGACTTTGGGGGGCGTAAGGAAGGATACACATGGTCATCGGTGGTCATAGATCGCTTCGGCTTGGTCCGTTCAGATAAAGCAGAAGTTGGTGGCGAAAGCGACGGAGCAGAGAGGTTCCTTTCTCTGAACTCCATAGGTTTGATTGGCGGAATGTTGTCGTCTTGGAAAAGACTCCGAAGAGATGTAGGAACCGGAACGGGCGCAGTGGCTCGTATCGTCGAAGTAGCGCTTGAACCAGAATCGGGTTCTTCTGCCCAGCCTAGTTCACCTTCCAGAAATGACGGGGGAGCATGACGTCTGATGGTATCAAACTCCCATGAGCGCTCAGGAGCGTCATCCTCTTCGCCAATGTAGCTGTGAGAGAAAAGTCTGAAAATGCTCGATGACTTTGTAGAAAAAAGCATACTCCTGGCCTTCGTCTTCCTCCCATTCTAGCGGCGCAGCAAGACTTGCACGAGGACCTTTCTCAGCGATAAAGTTATCGTACCGGACAATGAGGTCTCTAAGGACCGACAAGGGTGTTTTGGCGACGGATTTCATCCACTTGGATTTTCCCAACTCTTCTGCATTCGGACGCTGTGATCGAAGCTCAAGAGATTTGACCGCTATTGTCATTCATGATATACGTACCTCTGATGAGCGCTCCTTCAAACAAGACGACACGAATTCTTTCATGTCCCGACTGCCGTCAGTTTCGCTCAATCGGGGAGGGGGCGCTCTTGCGATCATGTCGATAGCTTTCGACACGTCCGTCATATTAGCATGTGGAGGAGCGCCTTTGATCATCTCGTGAATCATTATGCCCAAGCTCCAAATATCGGCTTTCGTATCATAAGCAGGCGTAGTAGCAACCACTTCTGGTGCCATCCAGAGAAGAGTGCCCATCATAGTGTTGCGCTTGCTAGACGAAGTCGCCAGACGAGCTGCAACACCAAAGTCACAAAGGACGACCTTCCCTGAGGCCGTGATCAGGACATTGGCAGCCTTGATATCCCGGTGGATGATATTCGATTTGTGAAGATAGGATAGACCAAGAAGAACCTCTCGAGTGACGACGGTCGCGTACTTCTCCTCGATGCAGCCACCGGGAGATGCCTTCATCAAAGAATAGACACTGCCACCTTGTGCGAATTCCATCACGATCCAGACGCGAGGACCGTCAAGATAACAGCCGTAGTATTTGGTAATGTTCGGTGCATCTCGGAGTTCGGTTAATAGAGCCACCTCCCGCTGGATGTCCTGAACATCGACGTATGCTTCTGCACTCTTCTCGTCGAAGTTGATGATCTTGAGTGCCACGACGTTACCTGATGGAATATGGATTGCTTTGTGTACTGAGCCATATGCACCTTTGCCAACCGTCTGCAATCGTCGAAAAAGGGTGTGGACGGACGCCATCGTTCAACGCTATCTTGTCACGCATACAAGTGGGTGAAGCACAAGTCCGGTTCGTCCTTCTCATCAGGCGTTGAGATAATCAGATAAATCATTTGAAAATATTTTGGTTGGATGAACTCACACGTAGCTTTACAACCGCCTCCAAAAATTCAATGAACTGGCATCACTGAATGTTGAAGTCGTTGAAATGAAGTGAAGCAGACCGTGGGTAAACGATGCAAGGGATATCTTATCACGTGCTTTGAAAGATGATAATCTGTACTTAATTCATCGGTGAAACCCGCGGTTGCGGCCATGCGGCAGCTCTCGGCCTCCTCTAGTCTCGTCCTTCTCCTTCTCGGCGTCTCCGGCATCCAATTCATTTTCATCCCGGCATCCGCAAACACGCTTCTCAACTTGACAGCTAAAACGTTCCTGGATAGGGCGGTGAGAACCTAACGCTTCCTCCATTAGATATCATCAGTTCGGTGTGGAACAGCCAACGGGATTGTCATATCCGGTTTTGGCCTCTCGACGTTCCTACTCCGTCTCTCAATCAGCACCATCATCCACCAATTCCATTATCATTGGGCCGTCAACAGACCAAGTGCGCGCTTAGGGAAGCTGAGGAGCGATGTATGTACAAACCATGATGCCGGCCGTGCAGTGCAGCGGCCCACCCGGCCTCGGGCCTCCAGTTGGATTAGATACTTAATCTGATAAGTCGAGGGGGAAATGACCGACCTACCACTAACTGGAGGATCCAGTAGTTAGGACTCCAATATACGTACTCTGGGAGTGCGGCTGCCGGAAACTCTCCGCGTTGTTCGCATTACCTCCATCTACACATTAATATTGCAGAATGGCCGTTCCTACTTAGAGCTAGCCTCGTGACCAGACCCTCTATGAGCAAAACCCACCGGTCTAACTTAGAGCATATTTGACACAAATGACATCACCAGTGAACCATGTAAGTGATAAATTTAGGGTATTATTGTTAAATTAAATGTTAAATGTCGTACTCCCTCCTCCCAACCCGGCCAATCCTACTTCCAAGACAATGAGAATGGCGATAACATGAGCGCCAATTTCCCCCAGAATCCGAATACCGGGAACGCTCCCCCAAGTTTTGCCTCCAGAACCGCGTTATCTGCCATTATGTCCCGTCCGAGACGCCTGCACTGTTCCTGAATGCAAATTTGCACTTCGCGCTCGGAAGTCGCGCCGGTACCATCCCTCCCCATATTCGCCATGTCCTGCATCTTCTTTTCAAGCCTCTCGAGGGCTTCTGCGTATCCTGTCGCCAAGTTTTTCGAATCCGCCTGCAATCTGCGGAGTTCCGCCTCCAGCCTCGAGCGGTCCTCCCCCAACTCCTTACGCGTCTGTTCATCTCTCAAACGACTTGCTTCGTTCATACCATCCACCAAGGTCCGGATTTCTTCCCGATGCATCGCTATCCGTTCTATGAGGTCGTTGTTAAGGTGCTTTCCGGCCGAAGTTTCTGCTAGGTCCATGCCCGACTCCAATTCGTGCTGTATCTGAAGTATTTGTGGTCTCCTCTCGAAAAGAGTTCGTAAGATAGCCTTCCCAGACTCTGCCGTGCCATTGTGTCTTGCAAGTCGTGCACCTTTGTCGAGCGCAGGCTTGTAAAACATGTCCTTCGTAGCGAGCTCCTGCTCTCGCGTCTCACCGAGGTCCTGATCGACCTGGCCCCACATATTCGTAACTATGAGGACGTTCTGCAACGAACTGTCTCCACAAAGGTGCCGGAACATTTTGAAATTTCGCAACGCAATCCCTCCCATCCGATTGTCGGAGATACGGTGCATGTAAACTATCCCGGCCAGTACCTTCCCGTTTTTGTGACTGGAAATATTTGTATCGTCAAAAGTTATTGTCGATTGAAAGAGGAATGCATACGTGAAAGAAAGATGAGCCGCAATCATGGCAAGAACATCCGAGTCCTTAAGCCGCGAATCATCAAAACCTGGGGTATCGATTAAAGTGACTAGATATCCGTCGAGGAAAACCGGGTGACTGAGTTGGACGGCAGTTGTGCAGGATTCCAGTTCTCTTCCAATTTCAAGGTTCGTGCCACTCAAAAGATTGATAAACTGTAGAACGTGCTCAATAACAATTAGATTATCCACCAGCTGCCACAAACCGAGGTTTTGCCAGTGCCTGTGGCGCCCATGACTCTGGAATAAATACGTCAACCAAAGTCTAGAAAAAGCCTCTTTGACAGTTACGCAATTGTGATCTCCTGAGGCTCTTCGTTGCAGTGCGGCATCTTCAATTGATCCCTGAGCATAGTATTCGAAGGCGCCCCCACAGTAGGAAATACGCACTGTACCAGGAAGAGCCATCGTGATCGGAGGAGTTCGGAGACCTAGCTTGGGGCGATAAACTTTGAGGTTATATTACCGTGTTGTCGAAACGAGGTGAGGCC
>Ga0307516_10002214_pt1 | contig 26337 bp, 21 predicted proteins | sample 19_EM_MG_FD_203310 | JGI IMG/M metagenome (GOLD analysis project Ga0307516, IMG submission 203310) | Populus trichocarpa ectomycorrhiza microbial communities from riparian zone in the Pacific Northwest, United States - 19_EM | ecosystem: Host-associated > Plants > Roots > Unclassified | place...
GGACGTGATCGCTAGTGGGTCGACGCCCTTGGTCGCGAGATCGAAGGCGGCGAAGTCGCCGCCCGTGGCGTGAAGCGTCACGTCGTCTTGGGCGGCGAAGGGCGGATAGGCGAGCGTGGTTCCGGCCGGCAGTTGGTAGGCCTTGGCGATCTCTTTCAACTCGACGACGGAGCCGCCGCCCGAGACGTTGGCCCCGCTCAGCGTGACGGCGCCGACGCTGTGTGGTGTCGGATAGGCTTGGCAGACGCCATCGGCGACGCACACGTCGGCGCCGCACGCCGGCTCGCAGAACGGCACGGTCGGCGTCTCCAGGCGGCAATCGCCGTCGCGCTTCGTCACCGTCCAGATCACGTTGGCCGGCACCGCGGCGTCGCCGACCTGACCTACGACTTTGGTCATGCCGGTGGTGGCGTCGGCCTCGTCGACGAGCACCTGAACCTGGAACGTGCCGACCAGGGCGTCGGAGCCGTTGCCCGTCGCGCCCGCGTTGCCCGAGCCGGCCGCGCCGCCGCTCGTTTCCCCAGCGCTGCCTACGGCGCCCGGCGAGTCGCCTTTGCTCGAGCAGGCCGAAAGCGCCGCAGCTAAAGTGAGACAGAACGCCGGGCCGGAAAATTTACGAGCTAGTTGCGCAGTCGTCATCGGGTCGTGGGTTTCAAGCTCACACGGGGCCCTCCAGCCGCCAAACCGATCAAACTATCGACGAATACGGCCAGCTCCGCGGGTAGGGCACGACCGTTGCAGCCCACCCAGGCATGACCCCGATCGCGGGCTCGGAAGGCGCCTCGGCCGAAGCCGTGTCGCACCTCGTTTCGATGTTGCGAGACTTCACGGAGGCTACCCTCGTGACGCGCTCGCGCGGTGGCAGCTTGCACGGTCGCCCCATGTCCATCGCCCGGGTGGACGATAATGTCACCCTTTGGTTCCTCACCAGCATCGCCTCGGCCAAGGTGGACGAAGTTGCAGACGACGCGCGCGCCATGGTGTCGCTGCAGAGCGCTTCGCGCTTCGTGTGCCTCAACGGCAACGCAGAGCTGGTTTTCAATCCTCAACAGATCAGAGCGTTGTGGCGTGACACGTACGCGATTTGGTTCGATGGCGAGCGCGACCCCGACCTGGTTTTGGTGCGTTTCCACGCGTTCGACGCCGAGTACTGGGACAAGTCGGGCGTCCGCGGTTTCAAGCAAGTGCTGCAAGCCGCGCGCTCGTACGTGACCGGCCACAAGCTCGAAGCAAAGCCGGAGCTCTCGCTAGACCCCGAATCGCACGCCAAGCTCAGGCTCTGGGATCCGTCGCAGCGACTTGGCTCGGCGGCTGTCAAGCGTGCCGGCTGAGCGATGTCGGCACGGAGGTTGCTCGGTACCTGACATGCAACATCAGAATCACGTATCCGTTCTATCATCCAAGCTTCTGCTCGGTTTTCTCGGGCTGGCGAGCGTTTGCGTGGCGCTGCCTGCGCGCGCCGACGACAACGGACGCCGCGACAGCTACGACGACGAACGCTCCGGTCGACGTGACAGCGACCGCGTGGGCAAAACGCACATCGCTCTCGACTTCGACTTTGGTAGCGCGCTCGACGCGCCGGAGACCAAGGACGGAGGCGGCGGCGCGCTGCGGCTAGGGCAAAAGTTCGACCTGCTCTTGGTATCGCTCACGCCCGAGCTAGGCGGCAGCTATCATACCTTCGGAGGTCGCGACGACACCAAGATCTACACCGGCTTCGTCGGCGGCCGCCTCGGCGTCGGCAAGATCCTCGAGCCGTCGATTTTCGGCCACGTCGGCGTCGGTCACGTGCGGGGCATCGAGACGCGCACCGCCCCGGTCATAGACGGCGGGCTGGCGCTCGACTTCACACTTTTGCCGTTGATCGATTTGGGCGTGCACGGTGGCTACAACGTGATGCTTCCGAGCAATGACGTTAACGCCGTCAAGTTTTTCACACTCGGCGCACAAGCCGCGCTCGTGCTGTGAGGAGCCGCGCCCGCTTTTCTGCCGTAGGCCGCTGAGCGGCCGAATTTGTGTCGATCTGTGATGCTGAGGCGAGCTGGCCTGCGCCAATTTGCCCCGGCTCGGCATTTCGCGACACTTTGCCAAAAAAGTTCTGAAACGCGCGAGGGGGGGTGGTCGCAGCGATCACCGACTTGCACGGAGACGCGCTTGGTATTTAGATAGGGGCTCAACGTTCGGCACTCCAGGAGTCCGGTATGAGCCTCAAGAAGATTGCGGGCGCCGATGATCTCATGACCGCGTCCGACGCGGGTCGCATCCTCGGTGTTTCCGTAGACATGGTGCGTCTCTTGGCGAAGAGCGGCGAGCTATCGTGTACCAGCACGATCGGCGGCATGCGGCTGTTTCGTCGCGGCGACGTGGTCGAGCTTGCGCGCCGCCGCGAACGCTCGAGATCGGGCACGCGCTTGCGGAGGGTGCGATGAAACCGGAGCGAGCAAAGTCCGGCACCCAGCGCGTGGAGAATGGCTTGAGCGATGCGATGAAGCAGGAGCTCGAACGCGAGCGCGGCGCGCGGCAGCGAGCGGTCGCCTATTCCAAGAGCTTGGAGCGGGTGCTAGAAGCGCTGGCCACGTCCAACCTGGAGCAGCTGCTGCCGCGGCTGCTCCGCGTATTCGTCGACCACGTTGCGGCCACCGGCGGCGCGCTCTGGCTACGCGACGGCGAGTCGCTGCGCCTCAGCACCGCATTTGGGCTTTCCGGCGGCGTCGCCGGCGCCGCCAGCGTACCTCTGGTCGACATTTTGGGGCCGCAGGCTGGGTCGCCGCTCGCGCTGCCCGTTGCGGTGTTGCCGAGCGATCATCCGCTCTGCCGCGACCTGCAAGCCGACGAGCCGTTGCTGTGCGTGCGGCTCGGCGATCCACGGGCGCTGCTGGCCGTGGTGTGTCTGAGCGGCCAAGCGCTAGGCAGCCTCGAAGAAACGACGCGCTAAGACCTGGCCCAGCTCGCGCACTACGCTGCGGCCGCGCTGGGCGAGCAAGTCGCGCGCGAGGGGCTGCTGCGCTCGCTGCAGTCGCGCGACGAAATTCTGGGCATCGTGGCGCACGACTTGCGCAATCCGCTCAACGTGATCACGGCGGCGTCCAGCAGCCTGCATCAGCGCTTGCCAGATTCGCTTTCGCGGCGACCCGTGGAGCGCATCATGCGCGCCGCCCAGCGCGCCGAGCATTTGATCCGCGACCTGCTCGACATCAACGCCATCGAAAGCGGCCATTTTTCCATCGAGAAGCAAGAGCTGGATTCGACGAGCACCATCTTGTCGGCGGTCGAGTCGCAGCACGGCCTGGCCGCCAGCTCTTCGGTGATTTTGGCGACCGATCTGTCGCCCGAGCTGCCGGCGATCGACGCGGACGAGGAGCGTATCTTGGAGGTGCTCGAGAACTTGCTCGGCAACGCGGTCAAGTTCACGCCGGCTGGTGGCAGCGTGACCGTCGGCGCCTCGGCGCGCGCGGCAGAGGTCACGATTTGGGTGCAAGACAACGGTCCTGGCCTCTCACCCGACCAACAGACGCACCTGTTCGATCGCTTCTGGCAGGGCACCAAAGGCGATCGGCGCGGCGCCGGCCTGGGCCTCACGATTTGTCGAGCCATCGTCGAGGCGCACGGCGGGCGGATCTGGGCCGAGAGCAACGCGGGCGAAGGCACGACCGTCTTCTTCACCATTCCCACACGAGGACGCGCGCCACGGCGTCACGGCACCGAGGTCGTCAATATCTTGCTGGTCGACGATCGTCCGGAGAATCTGCTGGCACTCAAGGCAATTTTGGAACGTCCGGACTATCGGTTGCTCACGGCTGCCAGCGGTGAAGAGGCCTTGAGCTTGACCCTGCGCGAGAGCTTCGCGCTGGCGTTGGTCGACGTGGCGATGCCGGGCATGGACGGCTTCGAGGTCGCGATTCATCTGAAAGAGCTGGCGCGCAGCCGCGATATTCCGATCATCTTCATCACTGCCTTCGGCGACGATCCCGAGGAAGTGCACAAAGCCTATTCGGCGGGCGGCGCTGACTACCTGGTCAAGCCGCTCGACGCCGAAATCGTGCGTAAGAAGGTGGCCGTGTTCGTCGACCTGAGCCGACGCAGGCACGAGAGCACGCGGCGCTCCAGCGTCGCGGGAGAGGAGTGAGTCGTGACTACCAGCTCGATCATCGGTAACGGCAATGGTGACGGCCCGCCTCCGCCAACCTCGCTTTCGGGCGACGCTGAGCTGCGCGAGGTTCTGCGCGTGCTTTCGGCCGTGCGCGACGGCGATTTTTCCGTGCGGCTACCAGGCCACTGGGGAGGCCTCGTCGGCAAGATCGCCGACACCGTCAACGACGTCGTGAGCGCCAATCAGTCGATGGCGGCGCAACTCGAGCGCGTGGGCCAAGTCGTGGGTCGCGAAGGTAAAACACGCCAACGCGTGCGCTTCACTAGGACTGCCGGAGCCTGGGCCGAGATGGAAGCCTCGGTCAACACGCTGATGGACGACCTGCTCTGGCCGACCACCGAGGTGACGCGCGCGCTGGCCGCCGTCGCGCAAGGTGACTTGGGCCAAACCATGCGCCTCGACGTCGAGGGTAGGCCGCTGCAGGGCGAGTTCCTGCGCTCGGCCACGATCGTCAATTCGATGATCAAGCAGCTGGGCGTGTTCACCTCGGAGGTGACGCGCGTGGCGCGCGAGGTGGGTACCGATGGCAAGCTCGGCGGCCAGGCCGAAGTGCCCGACGTCAGTGGCGTGTGGAAGGACCTGACCGAATCGGTCAACTCGATGGCGTCCAACCTGACCGGTCAGGTGCGCAATATCTCGGAGGTGACGATCGCCGTCGCCAGCGGCGATTTGTCGAAGAAGATCACGGTCGACGTGCGCGGCGAGATTTTGCAGCTGAAAGAGGCCATCAACACCATGGTCGACCAGCTGCGCGGTTTCGCCAGCGAAGTGACGCGCGTGGCGCGTGAGGTCGGCACGGACGGCAAGCTCGGCGGCCAGGCCATCGTGCCCGGCGTCGCCGGTACTTGGAAAGACTTGACCGATTCGGTGAACGCCATGTGCGGCAACTTGACCGACCAAGTGCGCAACATCGCCCAGGTGACGACGGCGGTCGCTCGCGGCGACCTGTCGCGCAAGATCACGGTCGACGTGCGCGGTGAGATCTTGGAGCTGAAAGACACCATGAACACCATGGTCGATCAGCTGAACGCGTTCGCCAGCGAGGTGACGCGCGTGGCGCGCGAGGTCGGCACCGACGGCAAGCTCGGCGGCCAGGCGCAGGTGCCCGGCGTCGCCGGCACTTGGAAAGACTTGACCGACAACGTCAACTTCATGGCCTCGAACTTGACGGGCCAGGTGCGCAACATCGCCGAAGTGGCGACGGCCATCGCCGGCGGTGATTTGTCCCGGAAAATCACGGTCAACGTCAGCGGCGAGATCTTGCAGCTGAAAGAGACGATCAATACCATGGTCGACCAGCTGAACGCGTTCGCCGGCGAGGTGACGCGCGTTGCGCGCGAAGTCGGCACGGAAGGTCGCCTCGGCGGTCAGGCGCAGGTGCCAGGTGTCGCCGGTACGTGGAAAGATTTGACCGACTCGGTCAACTCGATGGCCGACAACCTCACGGCACAGGTGCGCAACATTGCCGAGGTTTCGACGGCCATCGCCAACGGTGACTTGTCGAAAAAGATCACCGTCGACGTGAGCGGCGAGATTTTGCAGCTGAAGCAGACCATCAACACCATGGTCGACCAGCTGAACGCGTTCGCCGGCGAAGTGACGCGCGTGGCGCGTGAGGTTGGGACCGAAGGCAAGCTGGGCGGCCAGGCCGTGGTGCGCGGCGTCGCCGGCACCTGGAAAGATTTGACCGACTCCGTCAACTCGATGGCTTCCAACCTGACCGGTCAGGTGCGCAACATTGCCGAAGTGGCGACCGCCGTGGCGCTGGGCGATTTGAGCCGTAAAATCACGGTGGACGTGCAAGGCGAGATTTTGCAGCTGAAACAGACCATCAACACCATGGTCGATCAGCTGAACGCGTTCGCGGCCGAGGTGACACGCGTGGCGCGCGAAGTCGGCACAGAAGGCAAGCTGGGCGGTCAAGCCGAAGTGCCAGGCGTCGCCGGCACCTGGAAAGACTTGACCGATAACGTGAACTCGATGGCCGGCAATCTCACCGGTCAGGTGCGCAACATCGCCGAAGTTTCGACGGCCATCGCCAACGGTGACTTGTCGAAGAAGATCACTGTCGACGTGAGCGGCGAGATCTTGCAGCTGAAGCAGACCATCAACACCATGGTCGACCAGCTGAACGCGTTCGCCGGCGAGGTGACGCGCGTGGCGCGCGAAGTCGGCACCGACGGCAAGCTCGGCGGCCAGGCCCAAGTGCCGGGCGTCGCCGGCACGTGGAAGTCACTAACCGACAGCGTGAATTTCATGGCCGGTAACCTCACGGCGCAGGTGCGCAACATCGCCGAGGTGACGACGGCGGTCGCCAAGGGCGATTTATCGCGCAAAATCACGGTAGACGTGAAGGGCGAGATTTTGGAGCTGAAGATCACCATCAATACGATGGTCGATCAGCTGAACGGTTTCGCCAGCGAAGTGACGCGCGTGGCGCGCGAGGTCGGCACCGAGGGCAAGCTCGGCGGTCAGGCCGAAGTGCTAGGCGTGGCCGGCACCTGGAAAGATCTGACCGACAACGTGAACTCGATGGCGACGAACCTGACCAATCAGGTGCGCAACATCGCCGAGGTCGCGACGTCGATCGCCAGCGGCGACTTGTCGAAGAAGATCACGGTCGACGTGCGCGGCGAGCTGTTGGTGCTGAAAGAGACGCTGAACACCATGGTCGAGCAGCTGCGCTCGTTCGCAGGCGAGGTGACGCGCGTGGCGCGCGAGGTCGGCACCGAGGGTCGCCTGGGCGGCCAGGCCAACGTGCCCGGCGCCGCCGGCACCTGGAAAGACTTGACCGACAACGTGAACTTGCTGGCCGGTAACTTGACCACGCAGGTACGCAACATTGCCGAGGTCACGACCGCCGTGGCCAGCGGCGACTTGTCACGTAAAATTTCCGTTGACGCGCGCGGCGAGATTTTGGAGCTGAAAAACACCGTAAATACCATGGTGGATCAGCTGAACGCGTTCGCCAGCGAGGTGACGCGCGTGGCGCGCGAGGTCGGCACCGACGGCAAGCTCGGCGGCCAGGCGCAAGTGCCGGGCGTCGGCGGCACCTGGAAAGACTTGACCGACACGGTGAACGTGATGGCCGCCAACTTGACCGAGCAGGTGCGCGGCATCGCCAAGGTCGTGACCGCGGTGGCCAACGGCGACTTGAAGCAGAACTTCACCATCAAATCCAAAGGTGAAGTCGCGGCGCTTGCCGACACGATCAACAACATGACCAGCACGCTCGCCACCTTCGCCGATCAGGTGACGACCGTGGCGCGCGAAGTCGGCGTGGAGGGTCGACTCGGAGGTCAAGCCGAGGTGCCGGGCGCAGCGGGCACCTGGAAGGACTTGACCGGCAACGTGAACATGCTGGCCGCAAACTTGACGGGCCAGGTGCGCGCCATCGCCGAGGTGGCGACCGCAGTCACGAAAGGTGATTTGACCCGTTCCGTTCAGGTCGAGGCGCGCGGCGAAGTGGCCGAGCTGAAGGACAACATCAACACGATGATTGACAACCTGCGCCTGACCACGGAGCGAAATACCGAGCAAGATTGGCTGAAAACCAACCTGGCACGCTTCACCAGCATGCTGCAGGGCCAGCGCGACTTGGTGCGCGTGGGGCAAATGCTGCTGTCGGAGCTGGCGCCGCTGGTCGGCGCGCACCAGGCCGTGCTCTACCAGCGCTCGGAGGATCAAGCCGCGCCCGGCCTGCGCCTGCTCGCTGCCTACGCAGACGACGGCGACGACGGGCATGCGCCGGTGCTACGTTTCGGACAGGGCCTGGTCGGGCAATGCGCGGTCGAACGGCGTCGCATGTTGTTGAGCGAGCTGCCCAAAGACGCGGTTCGTGTCAGCTCGGGGCTCTTCAAGGCGCTGCCGCGCAACGTGATCGTCTTGCCGGTGCTGTTCGAGGAGCAGGTCAAGGCGGTCATCGAGCTGGCTTCGCTCGATACCTACACGCCCTCGCACTTGGCGTTCCTCGATCAGCTGACCGGTAGCATTGGCATCGTGCTGAACAGCATCGAGGCCACGGTGCAGACGGAAGGCCTGCTGGAACAGTCACAAAAGCTCGCCACCGAGCTGCAGACTCAGCAGAAGGATTTGCAGCAAACCAACGACCAATTGGGCCAAAAGGCGCAACAGCTGGCCGAGCAGAATGCCGAGGTCGAGCGCAAGAACCAGCAGATTGAGCAGGCGCGCCGCGCCCTGGAAGAGAAAGCCGAGGAGCTGGCGCTCACCTCCAAGTACAAGTCCGAGTTCCTCGCGAACATGTCGCACGAGCTGCGCACGCCGCTCAACAGCATCTTGATCTTGGGTCAGCAGCTGAGCGACAACCCAGAAGCGAACCTGACGCCCAAGCAGGTCGAGTTCGCGCGCACCATTCACAGCGCCGGCACCGACCTCTTGAATCTGATCAGCGACATTCTCGACTTGTCGAAGATCGAATCCGGCACCGTGACGGTGGAGCCGGCGGAGGTCTTCTTCAACACCATGCTCGAGAGCATCGCGCGTCCGTTCCGGCACGACGCGGAGGCGCGCGCGCTGACCTTCGAGGTGCAGCTCGACGCGCGGCTGGGACGCAGCTTGACCACCGATTCGAAGCGACTGCAGCAAGTGCTGAAGAACCTGCTGTCGAACGCCTTCAAGTTCACCGAGCACGGCGGAGTGCGCTTGAACGTGTCGGCGGTGTCGGCCGGTTGGACGCCGGAGCATCCGCTGCTGTCGCAGGCCGCCACGGTGGTCGGGTTCGAGGTGTCAGACACGGGCATCGGCATTGCGCCCGAAAAGCAGCGCATCATTTTCGAGGCGTTTCAGCAGGCCGACGCCGGCACTAGTCGCAAATATGGCGGCACGGGCCTCGGACTCGCGATCAGCCGCGAGCTCTCGAACCTGCTTGGCGGCGAGATTCAGCTGCGCAGCCAACCCGGCACCGGCAGCACGTTTACGTTGTACCTGCCGCTGCGTTACCAAGGACCGTCGGTTTCGTGGCGCGACTCTGCCACTCGGCCGCATCCGGTGCCGGCGCTCTCGCCATCGGTGCGGGTCGCCGACGCCACGCCAGAGCTCATTGCCGACGATCGCGCAGACCTCCATCCGGGCGACTCAAGCTTGCTGATCGTCGAGGACGATCCGCACTACGCGCGCGTGCTGGTGGACCTGGCGCGCGATCGGGGCTTCAAGGTGTTGGTCGCTTCACGTGGCGGTGAGGCGCTGGAGTTGGCGCGCGCATTTCATCCGACCGCGATCTCGCTCGACGTGTTCTTGCCCGACATGTTGGGCTGGACCGTGCTCAGTCACTTCAAGCAAGATCCCGAGCTTCGGCACATTCCCGTGCAAATCGTGACGCTCGATGACAATCGCCAACACGGCTTGTCGCGCGGCGCTTTCTCGTTCATTACCAAACCTGCCACGACGGAGGGCCTCGAAGCCGCGTTCACGCGCATCAAGGAGTACGCGGCGCCGCGCCGCAAACGCTTGCTGATCGTCGAAGACGACCACGCCGAGCTACTCAGCATCAAAGAGCTTTTGAGTCACGATGACATCGACGTGATCACGGCGACCAGCGGCGAAGCTGCGCTCGCGGTGCTGCGCGAGCAGAGCGTCGACTGCATGGTGCTCGACCTGCGTCTGCCGGACATCTCAGGCCTAGACGTGCTGGCGCAGGTGCACGGCGAGCTCGAGCTGCCCGACCTGCCGGTGGTGGTGTTTACCGGCAAAGACTTGTCGCTGGAGCAAGAAAAAGAATTGCAAGAGTTGGCGCGCACGGTGGTGATCAAAGGCGTCGAGTCGCCCGAGCGGCTGCTCGACGAAACCGCGCTGTTCCTGCACCGGGTCGTCGCTGAGCTGCCGCCACACAAGCAGCAAATGCTCGAAAAACTGCACCGCTCGGACGAAGACCTGCAAGGCCGGTTAGTCTTGGTGGTCGACGACGACGTGCGCAACATTTTCGCGCTGGGCAGCGTGCTGGAGCGTCACGGCATGCGCGTGATCACCGCGCAGACTGGGCGTGAGGCCATCGCCATCCTCGAGCAGACTCCGGAAATTTCCATCGTGTTGATGGACATCATGATGCCCGAGATGGACGGCTACCAAACCATGGGCCTGATTCGCAAACAAGCGGCGCTGGGCCGCCTGCCGATCATCGCGCTCACGGCCCGAGCCATGAAAGGCGATCGCGAGAAGTGCCTCGATGCGGGCGCCTCCGACTATTTGGCGAAGCCCGTCAACACCGATCAGCTCCTCGCGACGCTGCGCTTGTGGCTACACCGCTGAGTTACGACAGCGAGCGCTTCACGGCCTTGATGCTGTCGTGCGTGCGTCGCTGCTCGGGCAAGATAGCGAACTCGACCAGCTGTCGCGCGCTGGGTTCGAGGCTGTCGAGATCGCGCAGGTAGTCGTCGCGGCCGTGGTCTTCGCCTTCTTCGAGCACCGCGATCGCGGCGCCTTCGCTGATGGCTGCGGCGCTGCGCTCGACCATGCGCACCAGCGAGCCCCAGGCGCCCGAGCTGTTGGCAGGTTCGCCGCCGCGGCCCAAAATTGCCTCAGTGAGCAGGCGCGCGCGCTCTTCGTGCGAGCGCGAGCATTGCACCAACGTCGCACGGTGCTGGCTCTGCTCGAGGCGATCCAGCGCCAGGCGATAGGTCTCGGCGGCTGAAAGCTCGCCGCGCAGGAACGAGTTCAGTTGGTCGACGGTGCCTGTCTTGTGCTGTGCGGTGTGGGTTTGCATAGCGTTACTCCTTGTAGTTAGGCGGCCCGCTCCGCGCGGGTAGGTGGCTCGAGCTGCACGATTCGGACCAACGGGACACCGCGTTTGGCACGGCAACTGCTGAGCAGATGGGGAGCGTGCATTCCAACAAGGAGCTGAAACGTGGAAACGACCTTCGACATTGTAGGCATGGCCGAGCGGGTCAAAGCCCGGAACAGGCGTAAGCGCCTCGCGCGCGTGCTTGGCGGCATCGGTCTGGTTGCGACCGGGCTCTGGCGTCGCGGTGCGCTTGCGCCACTGCTGCTGCTTGGTGGCAGTGCGCTGCTGGTGCGGGGCGTCGCGAACGAGCCGCTCGAGCAGACGACGCGACGCGTGAAGCGCTGGCTGCAGCGGCCTCACACGCACCGCTTCGGCGACGGCAAACGCGATTTGGTGGACGAGGCATCGTGGCAGTCGTTTCCTGCGAGCGATCCGCCCGGTTACGCGCATGGGACATCACAGACGCCTCAGCGTCCGGTTTGAGCTTCGGACGTGAGCTCGTTGGGCGGCGTGTAAGCGGGGACCAACGGATGCGGAGCGCGCAAACGCTCGCGGTTGGCGTCGTACCAGCCGCCGGGCGCCAGCATCAGCCGGCCGTCGCGTCGGTACCACGATCGCCACGGGGCGAAACTGCCGCCGGTGGGCGGCACGACCCAGCCCCCGCGGCGCCAAACGAAGCCTTGCCCGTGAAACAGCCACTCGCCATCAATCCAGACGGCGCCAGAGCCCGCTGGGCGCTCCGGTACCATTTCAGAGAGCGCGGCCGGCGGCGGGTAGGGAACCTCGACGAAGGCCGCTAGCGGATGCTGCGTCGTCTTCGGTGAAGGCAGTCCGCTACTGCAACCGAGCAGGGCGAGCACGAGCAGCGCGGAGCCGTGAGTCATGCTGGCGCGTCGCTTGCACTCCGTATGCCGTGCAGCCAAGCCGTGCCCATTTGCTCCGACGGGCCGGCGCCTGCGCGTTGTTTTGGCAAGCGAATGCCTTGCTCTGTGGCTGCACACATGCTCCCGCGCAGCGTTTCAACCTCGAAAGCGTCAAAGTGACCGGTAACTCGCAGCTCGACGATGACGAGATAGAGGAGCGGATCGCTTCGCGCGAGACGCCCAAGTTTTTGGGGCTGTTTCCGGGCGTCGTTTATGACTACGAAGTCTTCAATCGCTTCGTGCTCGAGCGCGACTTGCAGCGCATCGAGCGCTTGTATCGGAGCCGCGGCTATTACCAAGCGCACGCGCGCGCCGCACACGTTTTTCGCTCGGGCTCGAAGGTGCGCGTAGAAATCGTGGTCGAAGAGGGGCCGCCCGTGTTGCTGCGGCGCGTAGACCTGCACGGCATCGAAGCGTTGCCGCCCGATGTTCGCGCAGAGGCGCTGGCTAGCGTCACCAGAGAGCTGCCGCTGAACGCGCCGTTCGAGGAAGACAAGCTCGACGGCGCCTCGAAAGCTTTGGCGCGCACGCTCGGCGACCGCGGCTACGCTCAAGCAGTGGTGCGCAAGAGCGCGGACGTGAACCTGCCTCAAGGTAACGCCGCCGCCGGCTTTTTCGTCGACGCGGGGCAACCTTCCGAGTTTGGTGACGTGAAGCTCGAAGGGCTCGCCGATCTGCCGGAAGACCGAGTGCGGAGAGCGCTCGACATCAAGCCGGGCATGCCGTATTCGCAGTCGGAGCTCGACGAATCGAAACGTGCGCTGCTCGACTTGGGCGTGTTCAGCTCCGTCGAGCTCGAGCCGCAGCTGGCGGCGGCGACGCCCGGCCCCAGCGGCAAGCTGCGTGTGCCGATCTTGGTCAAGCTCGAGAAGGCCAAGCTGCGCAGCGTGCGCATCGGCGGCGGCGTTTTGATCGACGCGCTCAAGAGCGATGTTCACCTGACCTTCGGCTGGGAAAATCAGAGCTTTTTGGGCGGTATGCGCAAGCTCGAGCTAGAGCTCATGCCCGGCGCCGTGGTCTATCCGACGCGCTTTCCTTCGTTCAAGACCCCGGAGCGGCTATTGCCGCAAGGGCGGTTTCGGACCGAGTTTCGCCAGCCCGGGTTCTTGACCGGTCGCACCAACCTGCTGCTCAAGGGACAAGTCGCGGCCTACCCCGTGCTGCTGTCGAGCGATCGCGATCCGGCGGCGCCGATCATCGGCTACTTCGACTACCGCGCTTCCGGCGGGCTCGAGCGCTCGTACCACCGCTTTTACACCTACCTGTCTCAGAACGTGCAGCTGAACGTGCCCTTCGTTTACAAGGGTGACAAGGATCCCGATCTCCATCACGTCGTCATTTCGTATCCGGCGCTCTACACCACGCTCGATCTTCGTAACGACGCCATCCATCCGCACAAGGGACTATTTCTCGGCAACGAGCTGGAAGTGGCCGGCGCCGGCGGCGACGCGCGCGACGTGAAGGTTCAGCCGGAGGCGCGCGTGTACGTTCCCGTGAGCAAGCACGTCACCGTGGCGGCGCGCGGCACCATCGGCTTCTTGTTCGCGCAAAACTACGGGCAATCGGTCGAGAGCAACGCGCTCACCGGCCAGCCGGGGGCAGGCGTCGACCGCAGCACCTGGATTCGCGACATTCAGCTGATGTTCATGCGCGGCTTCTTTTCCGGCGGTTCCGGCTCGAATCGCGGCTACGCCCCGCGCGAGATCGGGCCGCACGGCGTGGTGCCATTCTACAATCATGGTCAGACGCTGGAGACGCCCGGCGTCGACTGCACCGCCGGCGCGGCCAGTTATGACCCGGCGGTCTGCGACTTGCCTTTGGGCGGCTTCACGCTGTGGGAAGCTAGCATCGAGCTGCGCTTCCCACTCGCGGGCGCGCTGAGCGGCGCGGTGTTCACCGATACGAGCGACGTCTCTCCGCGCGCGCTGTCACTACGCTTGAACCGGCTGCATCTGAGTAGCGGCTTTGGTCTTCGTTACGATACCCCGGTCGGTCCGGTGCGCTTCGATCTGGGCTTTCGTGTGCCGGGGTTGCAGGCGCCGGCGAATGCCGCCGATGAGGGCGTGCCCAGCACCATTTTCGGAGCGCCCCTGGCGGCCTCTTTCGGAATTGGAGAGTCGTACTGATGGCAGCCACGGTCAGACGTGCGCGGCGCTGGTGGCGTTGGCCGCTGTATCTAGTCTTGGGCTTGGCGCTGCTGCTTGCGCTCTCGTTCGTGGTCTTGGGAACGTCGTTTGCGCGCCAGCAGGTGCAGACGCGGGTGAACGCGGCCCTGGCTGGGTTGTTTCGCGGACAAGTCCAGATCGAGCGGATCGGACAGATAACACCGTGGGGTGTTCGAGGAGTGGATGCTCGCATCTTCGATCCCCAAAAACAGCAGGTTATTCGCGTTCAAGGGCTCAGTGCTACGGCGTCTCTAGCGAGCCTCGGCTGGCAATTTCTCGCGCGTGCGGACGAGCCCGCCATCGATCTGACCAGCGTTCATGCGGACTTTGCCGATATCACGCTGCGAGAAGACGAGGAGCTTGGGGTGACGATCGCGACCACCTTCTTGCCACGCGAGAACAGACCGAGTGGCACGCCGGCCGGGCCCGTTGCGCCGCCGGCTGGCCCGCGCCTGCACATCGCGAAGATCGCGTTCGACCGCATCTGGGTACATGGGCGCGTCAGTGGCTCACCCCAGCTGGACGGTGAGCTCACGCAGTTGCTCGCCAGCTTGCGTCAATCGGCGAAAGACGGCTTCAGTCTGGAGCTCGATAGCGCAAAGCTAGTGACTCGCTCATTGCCGCTCGGCGCGGACCCGCGAGGTGCCGTGCGCGGCACCATTGCGGTCCCAGTCGCCGACAACGGACCGCTGCGGCTCGAAGGCAGCCTGGATGGTAACGCCGCCGGTTCGCCCCTAGCGCTCGAAGTGAGCTGGGTCGGCGACTACTTGCACGCGAGCGTCGGCCTCGCTCAGCTACCTGCTGCCTTCGTGAAGCGGGTTTCTGGGCTCGAAATGGACAGCGACGTAGCGCTCGCGGCGGATGTCGAGGGAGCGTTGCCCGAGCTGGATTTTCAGGCAGAAATCGTGGCAGCTGCCGCGCACGTGACGACCCAGGGCTACGCCGTGGTCGCCCAAGGTCGCGAGTTGGCTGCCAGTGTCGAGGCTACGGGCGTTGATTTGGCGCGCCTCAGCGCGGGAGCACCGCCAAGCGACCTGCAGCTGCGCGCGAGCGCGTTCGTGTCCGAAGTTGACGAAGGCCTGTTCATTGGCAGCCATCGCGTCGACGTCGAGCGCGGTCATTTGGCCCACGAGGCGACGCCGGCGCTTTGGCTCACCGGGAAAGACTGGCTCGACACTGCAGCGGGCATCCGCAGTTCAGGGAAGCTGGGGTCGAGAGAGTCAGGTGTCTCAGTAACCGGCGCCTACGACATCGCGCTACCGACGCGCGCTCGCGATAGCGTGACGTTGTCGCTCCAAGCAAGGCTCGAGGATCCCGAGCGACTCGCTGCGCTGGGCATTCGTGCTGCCGGCAGCGCTGCGCTCTCGCTGCGCCTGCTGCCTGAGGAGCACACGCTGAGCGGAAAGGCGAGCGTGAGCTTGCGTCACGTCGAGCAAGAGGTGGTGCAAGCTCGTAACGTCGAGCTACAGGCGCGGGTTTCCGGAACGCTATCGGACCCGCACCTGGTCGCGGCCGCGACGGCCGATTTGCTTTCCGGTCGTGCGCACGCCGACCTCGACTACGCAGCGGGCAACCAGCAACTCGACGTGTTTGCGGCCGACATCGACTTGCTGCGGCTCTCGCGTTCGGCTGGCCTCAACCTTCCGATAAAACAGGGAAAATTGGCGCTCGATGCGCACGTGCAGCGCCGCTCGGGCTCGGGCAACTATCGAGTCGATGGCGCCGCCAGCGCCGACCTCGGCCAGCTCGGCGCGGTGCGCGTCGTGGCCAAGGAATTCGAGCTGCCGGGCGCGTCGCCGAGCGCGGCGCAGCTGAGCGCGATGCGAGGTGAGCTGACGGCCAGCGGCAAGGTCCGGCTCGAGGCGCTGTCAGGGCTGCTGGTGCAAGCAGGCGTGCCGATCGAGCGCACGACCGGTGACGCCCGTTTCGAGCTCAGCGCCAAGCGCCAGGCAAACGACCCGCGAGGCTTGCTGCTAGCGGCAGAGCTCGATACCAATGGCCTGCGTATCGTCCAAAAGCGGAGCGCGGCGGCGACGATGGCGACGACTGGCGACGCGATCGAAGCCCAGCCGCTGGCGCTCGAGGGCATTGATCTGCATCTTGCTGCGCACACGTGGCCGAGCGACGGCGAGCTGGTGGGCACGCTGATTCTACGCGATCCGGGCGGCACGCTCGCCGAGCTACAAGCAGAGCTGCAGCTCGCGCAAATTTGGCCGCGCGGTTTGCTGAGCGCTGAGGCCTTGTCTGCGGCTCCGCTCAAAGTCAGCTTGGAAGTGCCCCTGCGCAAGCTGAACAGCCTGCCTCCGCTCCTTCGACCGGCGGCGCTGCGCGGTCGCCTCGCGCTCGCTGCAACGCTCGACGGCAGCGCGGCCGAGCCACGCGTGAAGGCCGAAATATCGGCTGAATCGCTGCGGGCGGCGGGCTCGAAACAGGCCCTCGACGTTACGGCCGTGGTCAACTACGCGCCGTCCGGCGGAGACGCCCGGATCATCGCCGACGTAAAGGGAAGCCAGGTCGAGGTAGCGAGCTTGCTGACGACCTGGCACGGTGACCTGCGCCAGGCGCCCCGACTTGTGAGCGGCGATTCCGGCATTACCGCCAGCGCGGACGCCAAGCTGCGTGAGTTTCCGCTCGACGTGGTGCCGCTGCTTCTGGATCGCGAGATTGGCGGGCGCGTGAGCGGCGATTTCACGCTCCAGGACTGGGGTAAAGACGCGCGCCTCGACGCTCGCTTGACGTCCTCGAGCTTGAAGCTCGGTCAGACACCGATTCAAGCGCTCGATGTCTCGGCTCGCACGGACTCTGGCAAGCTCGTTGCCCAGCTGCTGATGAAAGTCGGCGCGGGTGAGTCGAGCGCGTCGGTCGATGCCGGCATGCATTGGGGCCGGCTGCCGCTACCCGCGCTCGAGCACCGCGGCACGGTGAAGATAGCGGCCGCAGGCTTCAAGCTCGAGACCTTGAACCCGCTGCTAACCGCGTACGTGAGCGAGATTGGCGGCGTGCTCGACGCCAACACCGAGCTCACGGTGTCGCCTACGACCACCCGTCTTTCGGGGTCGGCCAAGCTGGCGCAGGGGTTCGTCCAGGTGCCGGCAATTGGCCAGCGTTTTAGCGACATCACGGCGCGTTTCGCCGTGGCGGACGACCAATTCAAGCTCGAACGGCTCGAGGCCAGCGGCACGACGGGCCACGTGTCGGTCACGGGCGCGGCGCACCTGGACGGCTTCGAGCTGCGCGCCGCGGAGGCCCAAGTCACCATCAAAAAGCACGACTCCCTGCCGATCACGCTCGAAGGAGCGGACATCGGCGAGGCCTGGGGCAACCTGAGCGCCGCGTACGTTAGCCCGGCACACGGCGACAGGAAGCTCGACATCGACGTGCCCGAATTTCACCTCGTAACGCCCGAGAGCAGTGGCTACGCGCTGCAAAGCCTGGACGCCCCCAAAGACATCCGCATCGGCGTGCGCCGCGCAGATGGCAGTTTCGCGAACCTGCCGATGCAGCCGCTCGAGCCTGGAGGTGAGTCGAGCGGCGCTGGCGGCGAGCCCGTGCGGCCGCTGCACATTCAGCTCAAGCTGGGTCGCAACGTCACGGTGGAGCGCGACCGCAGCGCGCAGGCGCAGCTTACGGGTCAACTGAACATACTCGTTGCCGAAGAGACCGAGGTGGACGGCCGGATCGAGCTGCGCGGTGGCAAGCTCGACGTCTCGGGCAAGACGTTCGAGATCGAGCGTGGTCTGATCAGCTTCGAAGGCACCGATCCCGGGAACCCCTCGATTGCCGCCACGGCGCGCTGGGACGCGCCGGGCTACGCCGTTTATGCCGACTATGTCGGCGATGTGCGCGACGGCCGCATCAAGCTGCACGCCGAGCCGCCGCTGACCCAGGACGAGATTGCCAGCCTGCTATTGTTTGGTTCGCCAGAAGGCTCAGCGGGAGGCAGCGGGGACCCCAACGCCGCCGCGTTGGCTGTCAGCGTCGCGAGCGACAGCGCGGCGAAGGGTTTGACCAAAGCACTCGACGATTTCACCAAGCTCGACGTCAGCGCGCGCGTCGACACTACGACTGGAGCTGCACGCCCCGAGCTCGTGTTTCAGGTTTCTCCGCGCGTGTCGGCCAAAGTGACGCGCGCGATTGGCGCGCCCCTGGCGGGAGAGAGCCCCGACCGAACGTTTCTCACGCTGGAGCTGCGCCTGCGCCGCGCTTGGGCGCTCTCAGCCCTGTTCGGCGATCACGGCGCTTCCGCGCTCGACTTGATTTGGAGGCGCCGCTACTAGGCCGGCTCGCGGCTCGGCGCCGGTGTCTGCTCGGTCAAGCGACTCACTAGCTCTTGGGCCACGCGCCGCGCCAGGATGCGTAGGGCCCAGAGCGCGGCGCCCTTGGCAGCGACTGCCAACGCAGAGGGCTGCTCGGGCGCAAACCAGCCTTGGCGGCGCCTGCCGCGCCGTACCAGGCTGACCGTGACGCCAACCACCACGGCCGCGCCGGCGACCGCCGCTGCCACGGCCAGAGTCGGTTTCAGCTCCATGCTCAGCTTTCGCGCCAGATTTGCGCTGCTTTCGCCGACCCTGCGTAGGCTACGCGAGAGCTCGGCGCGGCTTTGCATCACCTGTTGTTCGGCGCGGGCTAGCTCGTCGGCTTCGTTGTTAGTGGTCGCGATGGGATTCATGGCGGGTGTCCTTGAGCTTCCGCAGCTCGCGCGCGCCGAACAGCAACGCGCCCAACGTGGGCGCGAATGACAGCAGAAGCATCAGTGCTACGCGCGGCCACGGTTGGGTGGTGAGCAAATACGGCGTCAGCGCCAGCAGCAGGACGAAGCTCTGCGTGAGCAGCAGGCCGAGACCAAACAGCCACACGCCCAGACCAATCCGGACGAGCCAGGCTTTGGCTTCGGCCGCCGCAAGTCGCAGCTCTGCGCGGGCCAACGCGCCGGCGTTGTCGATTACCGTTGCCAGCGCGTCGGCCGGGTTGTCCGGTGCTCGCTCTGCCGCGCGTGGAGCGTCGACACCGAGCTGATTCACGTCGGCACGCGCCGCCCGAAGATCAACGAGACCACGGCCAGCACTAGGAATACGAAGAACAGGATCTTCGCGACGCCCACGGCGCTGGCTGCGATGCCGCCAAAACCGAACACGGCGGCCAGAAGCGCAATGACGAAAAATACGGCTGCCCAGTACAACATTTGGAAAATCCTCCAACTGGCGCGACTTGCGCTGTTATCGGATTCATCAAGCAGAAGCCGTGCCAGAGAAAATTCCCAGCAATCGCCGCGAAAAAGCCGGCCAAACAGCGAGCAGCTGCCGCAAACGACCCACCGATACCAAAACGCCACGCCCCAAGTGCGCGCCGCAAGCGTACCTCGCGGACCTCCCGTTCTACTGGGAAGAAACTCGCGTGGCTTGAGCCCTTCGCGCGTCTCGAAAATCACTTCGGGTCCGAAGTGATTTTCGAAGCTCCAAGACCCCAACTGGGCAAGGCACGTGGACTCGCCGTCCGTTTCATTGCATCAGAGCGGCGGGCTTCCCGCCATCAAGGACTGTGGATCTCGCAGGCCCTCGCTGCGAGCGGTCAGGACGGGGGCAGCCCAGGACGTGTCGCGCGGCGCGACCGAGAGACGACACGTGAGTTTCTGCAAACGGGCTGCAGTTGGGCAGCCCACGTTTTTGAGCACCTGCTAAGGGGCCGAGCTGCGTTCGTCGGTTTGCGAGCCCGACTCACCGCTGGGCTCTTTCATCCAAAGCTCGTGGGCTCGAGCGCGCGCCTTCTGCCAAACGTTGTTGGTCGATTGAAGAGCGCGCTCGGACCAGTCGCGCGCAGGTTTGAGCTCGGGCGCGCGAGCGACCCGCGGCAGCAGGGCCAGCGTCGGGGCGAGGATCATCACGAACAGCAGCGCCGACAAGGCGCGGCGGCCTCTGCGCGGGGCGAAGGCCGGAGCGCGCTCGACTTCAGGCGCGCTGGGCGGCTCCTCGCGCACGGGAGCGCGCACCGGGGCGCGCACCGGAGTTAGGCGGGGTGCGGCTGGAACGACCAGCTGGTCAGAGGCCTCGAGCCGGCGGCGGATGCGGGCCGCGTCGCTTTCAGGCACGTCCTCGTCGAGCGGCGCCAATGCCTCAGCCAGCTCGGCGACGTCTTGAAAGCGAGCGTCGGGCGCCTTCTGCAAGCAGCGGTCGACGATGTTCACGAGCGCAGCGGGCACGTCGGAACGAAACTCGGTCAGCGGCCGGACTGACGAGGTCAGGATCTGTAGGCAAAGCCCCTGCGGCGTCTCGGCGACGAACGCAGCGCGATGCGCCAACAGCTCGTACATGACGACGCCGAGGCCCCAAATGTCGCAGCGCGCGTCGAGCAAGGCCCGACCCTCGACCTGTTCGGGCGACATGTAGCCCGGCGAGCCGATGCCCGTGTTGGCGTGTGTCAGCGCGCGACGGCTTTGGCTGCGCGCGATGCCGAAGTCGAGCACTTTCAGGCATTGGCTGCCGTCGGGTTGAGTCGCAATGAACAGATTTTCCGGCTTGAGGTCGCGATGGATGATGCCGTGCGCATGAGCTGCCGCCAAACCCGCGCAGGCTTGCAACGCGTAACGCGCAACTTCCGAGGGTGATAGCGGGCCACGTCGCGTGACCAGGCTGAAGAGATCTTCACCGCGCAGCAGCTCGAGCGCCATGAACGGCAGGCCGGCGCTGGCGGGCGGCGACGAAATGCTCCCGAAATCTAGGACTTTTACCACGTGCTGGCTGTCGAGCTTGGCCAGGCTGCGCGCTTCGTTGCTGAAGCGCTCCGCGACCTCGCGCGAGCTGCGCATTTGCGGAAGCACGATCTTCAGCGCCACGTCACGATCGAGCCGCACGTCGTGCGCTTGGAGGACGACGCCCATGCCGCCACGCCCCAGCTCCCCACTGATGCGGTACCGACGTTGCACGATGTCACCGACGCGCGGCAAGACCGGCAGATCGGCAGGGTCGCTCTGAAATTGGGGTCGGGCAGACATGGGTGCTGCTCGGCACCAAGCAACCGACATGCCGTTCACAATTCCCGGTCACTTCAGCGATCCGCCCTTGCTGGGCCGCGGCGAGACACCCATGCGCGAGGCAAAAAGCCCCGCTTGGAAAGACCTCGCGCGGCCGGCAATGGGCGTTTACTCTGCAAGTGTGACCGATCAGTCAAAGCCGCCTTGGGGAAAGCCGCCGCGTTGCGTGCTCATCGTCGAAGACGACGACGACTCACGAGAAATGCTCGGTGAGCTCGTTTCGGCGTTTGGCCATCGCGCCGTGTCCGCGGCCAACGCAGCCGAGGCGATCGCTCAGGTGCGGGACCAGCGGCCCGACCTGGCGCTCATCGACATTGGCCTCCCGGAGGTGGACGGCTGCGAGTTGGCGCGGCTCTTGCGGCTGGTCATGGTCGAAACCCCGGGCCTCAATACTCGGCTCGTGGCGCTCACCGGCTATTCCGACGGCGCCATGCGCGAGAGCGCCGGCGCCGCGGGTTTCGACGCCTATGTTGTCAAGCCGATCATGCCCGAAGCACTCGAGGCGCTGCTCAGCGCCTAGCGAGCGATTGACCCGCATGCCGGCTCGATCTCGCGTATATGAAGAGCGACATGACCGTCGGGGCGCCTGAGACGCCGGAGCTCGCTATGCTGCTCAGCCGCTTGGACGACCTGCGGCTCGCCGAGCGGCGCGCGGTGAGCGCCCGCATGGTTTCGGTCGCCGGTCACCTGATCGGCACGCCGCTGAACGTCATCGCCGGTCGCGCGGCGCTGATCCGCACCAATCCGACGCCCGAGGCCATCGAAGAGAACGTGCGTCGCATCGAGGAGCAGGTCGAGCGCCTGGCGCAGCGAATTCGTCGTTTAATCGACTATTTTGGGCTGGCCGAGCCGCCGACAGCGCAGCGCAGCGTCAGCGACGTTTTGGACGAATGTCTCGCCCTCTACCGCCCCGTGGCAGAGCTGCGCGGCGTGGCGCTCGAGGTCAGCATCGAGGGCGTCGAGTCGCTGCGCATCGAAGGCAGCATCGCGTCGCTGGTGCTGACCACGCTGCTCTCGCTAGGTGTGCGCACGGCCGCGCCCGGCGACTTTCTCCGGGTCAACGTCGGCGAGGCTGGCCCCAAAACGGCGTTCTTCGAGATTGGACTGCCCGGGCTCCAGGCGCCGCCCACCAACTTCGAGCGCTTCGAGCCGCCGGAGCACGGCGCGCGCTACGACGCCGGAGCGCTCGAGGCGTTTTGGGTTTGTTTGGGGTTGGCACGACGTATGGGCGGCGAGCTCCAGATCGTGAAGGCGGAATCGGGCGCTGGCGTGACGGCGCGCTTTCGAGTCGTCGCGACGCTGCCCGCGTAGCGTTTTGGAGGCGGCGTGGCCGAATAGTGCGCGGCCGAGTGCCAGCTCCGCGAAGCTTTGGTCAACCAGGTCGTGAGGCTGGCCCCAGGGCGCGGGGTGGCACGCGCGATGCACCGTGCTCGGTCATGGACAACAAGAAGTTTCTCGTCTCTATCGGCACGGCCATCGCAGCATCCAAGATCGCCAAAACGGTCTCGAATATCGAGCTCAACGACGTGCTCGGTACCGTGGGGCTGGCGCGCCGCCGCAACCACTTTCTGGAGAATCTGGGCCTCGTGGCGCTGGGTGCCGTGGCGGGCGCTGGAGCCGCGATGCTGCTTGCCCCGTCGAGCGGCCGCGAAACACGGCGCCGCTTGAGCGAAGGTGCCTCCAAGCTCGGCAACGCCGCGCTCGAAGCGGCACGTGAGCAAAAGGATGAAGCGTTGCGGTCGCTATCGCAAGTTGCCAACGGCGCGGTCATGTCCGAGCACCGCAGCTGAAGCCGAGCGCGGCTTTCTAGAACTCGAACCAGGCTCTTTTTGAGGAGGTCCCGATGAAGCGTCTAGCCAGCATCATTTCGCTCAGCGCGTGCGCCGCCGCTTGTGGCGGGAGCACCCTGCCACCCGCGAACGCAGCCAACACGCAGTCTTCCATCAGCGCGGCAACCGCGGTCGGCGCTGAGCAAAATCCGCAGGCCGCGCTCCACCTCAAAATGGCTCGCGATCAACTGACGCAAGCACAGGGTTTGATCGACTCCGGCAAGAATAACGAGGCTCGCTTGGTACTCGAGCGAGCCGATGCCGACGCCGCGCTCGCGATGATCATCACGCGCGAGGCCGAGGCCAGTAGTGGCGTCAAGAAGACGCAAACCGACGTCAACGCATTGCAGAACCATTAGCCGCGGGACCTCAGAGGAGAGCGACTCATGAAAATCACCAGCAGTCTTTGCCTCTTGGCCCTGGCGTGCGCGTTTGGTTGCGCCGCCAGCGGCCCCACACCCGAGCTGGTCGACGCGCGGCGCGCGTACGATGAAGCTCGTCAATCCAACGCCGCCAGCTACTCGCCGGACAAGCTGCTCAGCGCGAAACAAGCGCTCGACAAGGCCGAGGCCGCTCATGCCGATGACGCTGGTTCGTACAAGGAACAGAGCCTTTCGTACGTGGCCCAGCGCAAGGCGGAGTACGCCAGCGTTTACGGCAACTACGAGAAGGATCGGCGCGACCAGGCCGAGGCCGAGCAAGCCTTCCGAGCCAAACAAGACAGCTTGCGCCGGAGCGCGGAGCAGCAGGCCACCGACGCACAGAAATCTCTGGCGGCCACCTGGGACAACCTGACCAACGCGCGCCGAGAAATCGCGGCGCAGCAGAGCCAAATCCAAAAGAGCCGCGCCGAGCTCGACGCGGAAAAAGAAGCCCGCGCCAAGGCGGAGCAGAGCGCAGCGGCCGCCATGGCCAGTTTGTCCAAGATCGCTCAGGTCAAAGAAGAGCAGCGCGGTGTCGTGATCACGCTGGACGGTCAGGTGCTGTTCGTCACCGGCAAGGCCGAGCTCTTGCCCATCGCACGCGATCGCTTGAATCAAGTCGCCAAGTCACTCAAGGACCTGGACGACGACAAATTGGTGTCGGTCGAGGGCTTCACCGACTCGCGCGGCGCCGACGACATGAACCTCAAGCTTTCGCAAGATCGCGCCAATGCCGTCAAAGATTACCTGGTGAGCCAAGGCGTAAAACCCGAGAAGGTGCGCGCCGTGGGCCGCGGCGAAGCGAACCCGGTCGCGTCGAATGACACGCCCGAGGGCCGCGCCAACAATCGTCGCGTCGAGATCGTGGTGCAGAGCTCCGCACAAGCGGCGGCAAGCATGACAGGAAGCAGCAATAAACAATGATGATACGTCGCCATGTGAGCGGACCGGGACGAAGCCCGACTCCGGTACCAGAACCGGACCCGGAGCCACTGACTCCCGACTCGCCCGACCCACCGGACGAGCCCCTTCCGAGCTATGAGGACCAACCACCCGTCAAACCAATCGCCAACAGGACGGAGCGGACCCTTCAGGCCGAGAAAGGGCGAAGCCTGAGTCGCGTTGAGTCTCGAGAACGCGCGGTGTGAGCCTAACCCACACCGCGCCGAGCGGCGGCGCATACCGAGCAAGCGTTCCTGGCTGGCTTGCTTCGGTGTGTTGCCGCCGTTCGATTTTATGGTCGTTTTGATTTTGTGGTCGTTAGCGCGCGCTGGCACCGCCGCTGCTCGGGCCGCCGCCCAGGAGCGGAGTCGGGACCGGCAGAACGCTCGTGCCGCCAGCGCCGGGCGCGTCCGCTGCCACGGGGCCGGGTAGCGGACGATCGCTGGTGGTGGTTTCGGGTACGTCGGGGTCGACGCGCGGCGGCTGGCCCGGCGGCAGTGGGCCGCGGCAGGCTCCGGAGAGCGTGATCAGCGCGGCGGCGACGGGAGGGAGGATGCGCATGGCGTTACGGCTCTCCTTTTCGGGCTTCATTCAGCGTCGTGGGCGTGGCCGCTGGCGAGCGCGCTGGATGGGCGCTCGTTCACGACCGACGTGGCGCCCAGCACGATGCGAGCTCGGTGGCGCCTGCCGTCGTCGACCAAGGGTAGCGTGGCGCCCGGCAGCTCGCGGCCGTCCAGCTCGAGGTGCTCCACGCCGCTGGAGATTCCGTGCGGATTTTCGAACGCCAGCGTGAGCTCGCTCCTGCCGTAGCGGTAGGTGATCTCGAGCTCGCCCCAACTCGGCGGAAGGCACGGCATCAGCTCGAGCGAATCACCACGGCGTTTGAGCCCCAGGATGTTCTCGATCGCGATGCGGTACATCCAGGCGGCCGAGCCCGTGTACCAAGTCCAGCCGCCGCGCCCCGCGTGTTCGGCGGAGGCGTACACGTCAGCCGCCACCACGTAGGGCTCGACCCGATAGCGCTTCACCTCGCTCGGGCTGGTCGCGTGGTGAATGGGATTGATGTGTGAAAATAGCTGGTGCGCGCGCTGGCCCTCGCCGAGCAGGCACAGCGCCTGGACCGTCCAAAGTACGCCGTGCGTGTACTGTCCGCCGTTTTCGCGGACGCCCGCCGGATAGCTGCGAATGTAGCCAGGATCGTGCTCGAGATGCGTGAAGGGCGGATCGAGCAGTCGCATCAAGCGCTGATCCTCGACCAGCAGCTCCGCGATTGAGCTATCGACGGCGCTGCGCGAGCGTGCAGCATTGCCACCGGCGATCACCGACCATGATTGCGCGATGGCGTCGATGCGGCAGTCCTGGCTCTGGCCAGAGCCGAGCGGGGTGCCATCGTCGTAGTAGGCTCGGCGATACCAGGCGCCGTCCCAGCCTTGCGTCTCGATGGCCCGCAGTAGGGTCTGTGCCTGGCCGTGGCAGGCGTCCGCGCGCGCCTGATCCGCGCGCGCGCTTGCCAGCCGCGCAAAATCCTTCAGCGTGCGGATCAAGAACCAGCCCAGCCAGACGCTTTCTCCGCTACCGCCGCGTCCCACGCGGTTCATGCCGTCGTTCCAATCGCCGCCGCCGATCTTGGGCAGGCCGTGCGGGCCTGCGGTGATGCCGCGCTCGAGGGCGCGCACGCAGTGCTCGTATAGCGAGGCGGTGCCGGTGCCGTGTTTGGGGGTGCTGAACAGATCCTCTTCGTCGAGTCTCAACGGCCGTTCCTCGAGGAACGGCAGCAGCTCGTCCAAGACGGCCATGTCTCCGCTGGCGCGCACGTAGGCGGCAACCGCGTAGGGCAGGAACAGCAGATCATCGGAGCAATGGGTGCGGACGCCCTCACCGGTTTCCGGGTGCCACCAGTGCTGCACGTCGCCTTCGACGAACTGGCGCGCGGCGGCACGCAGCAAATGCTCGCGGACTAGATCGGGCCGCGCGTGGACGAGCGCGAGCACGTCTTGCAGCTGGTCGCGAAAGCCGTACGCGCCGCTCGATTGGTAGAAACCGGAGCGAGCCCAGATTCGCGCGCCTACGGTTTGGTAAACCAGCCAGCGGTTAATCAATAGGTCGAAGCTGGCGTCGGGTGTGCGCGCCGTGACGGCGCACA
>Ga0307516_10002215_pt1 | contig 26330 bp, 35 predicted proteins | sample 19_EM_MG_FD_203310 | JGI IMG/M metagenome (GOLD analysis project Ga0307516, IMG submission 203310) | Populus trichocarpa ectomycorrhiza microbial communities from riparian zone in the Pacific Northwest, United States - 19_EM | ecosystem: Host-associated > Plants > Roots > Unclassified | place...
CTTACCTCAGTCTTTGTCTTAGTACAAAGGACTGAGGAATAGCTACGAAAATGTTCGTTTATAAGGAAGAGGATTCCGTAGACTATTGTAAATAGTTGGTAGTGATAAAATGTATTGAAGACAAAAGTAAATACATATTTAGTTAGTATATAGAACGAGAGGACAAACGAAGCACCAAGAAGAGTCGGTACGCGGAAATTGGTGGCTGCGCGGAACGGAGGTGAGGGCGCAGTTCCGAATGGTTGGCTAATGGCAGCTTGCTATTCCAACACCGGGAATGGAAAGTGAGGAGGGATATCGAGCTCGCCGTCTTACCCGTCCGTCCGGACGACACCATCATACACTGATCGCCAGATCTCTTCGCTCTGTTGAAAAAATGTTGGGGTTCTCGCCCAATGAGTCGTCCAAATATGGACGAGGTAGAGAGGGAGTTGGATATCATTTCCTTGGGGTCGTAGGCTTGTGTAGCTCTTGCTATTTTATCTATCATATGACGCCGGTCCGTGACCGTCCTGTTCTGCAATGGCAAGCAGGGCATTTAAAACACCATTATGCTTGGTGATGCTGTTGACTCCCACTTTTGCGGCTATCAAAACTCGGCGTGGATTGCTGAATGTATGAAGAAATTGATTTGGTTTGGGGAGCCATCTTGGGAGCTGTTTTATTGCAATCAGATATTGGACCATCTCAGTGCGAGCTCACAGCAACTCAAGATGTTGGAAGAAAGGTCTATTCCAGTCCTACCTGCTATTGTGCACCTCTGACCTCATTCTGAACATATTGAGAATCGGTTCAGGATGCATACTTGCAACATACCTGTCATTTGAGCCTTGAGGGAACAAATAACACCAAAAATCGATGTATACGTGAAATGGCTGCAACTGACAAGCTGCACCAATTCTGCTCCGTCTAATTGGGGGACGAAGAAACCTCGAACTCAGATATGCTGTGCTCTGCAGCAGCCCATTCACCAGTGGTTCATCAATGGTTGTTGCAACTGAAAGTTTGGGCATCAACATGTTGGTATTCTCCCGATTTCAAAAATACATTATATTTGTTTTGCTACCGCCCCGACATCGCTATCCAGCTGAAAAAAAAGAAACGAGAGAAACAAGGGGACATATGGCAACGCGAGCCAAACTGCATACAAAAGTGGAGAAATGATAGAAACAACAAAACATACGGACTCCGGACGGCTTGCAGATAGGCTTGCAGATACTCCAACATTCAACACACCTCACCACAAACGTGGCTGGCAACACCTCCCCAATGGCAACCAACCTCTTCACCAGCCGTTCATCATGCACAACACCACCAAACACCGCATCCCGTCCCAAACAATCCATCCGCCTCAGGCCCTCACCCAAGCGGCCGCCCGGGACCCCACTCGCACGAGACCGGTTGTACCGATACGAATCGTCGATTATCTGCTCCTTCGCAGCTGGCACGGCCTCGCAGTCCGCAGCCGATGTCGGCTTGTGTAGGTCGTCACTCAACCCGTCAAGGAGCTCGCCGCAGGTGACGCCAACGTCCGGGTCCAACGCATGGACCGTCACCATCCACGGGAACGTCTCCGAGACGAGGTTGATCTTCGTCATCCGTGGGAACGTCGCAGGTTCGTCGCGACCTTTATACCACGAGATGTGCTCAGGGTCAGTCGAACGATGGCATGTGTTTGTTTTGAAAAGCATGTTCCATTTCAGATGAGGCCGATCTTCACCATTCTGCGGTACAGGCTCCAGCAAGGGATTGACAAGGATCTTCGCGGCGACAAGTTTCAAGAGGAAAGGTTCAAGAACCGGTCCATCTTGTGAAGGTTTTTCCGTTGAGTATACCTCCAGGACGCAACCACACTTCCATAGATGACCACTTACAGTTTCTTCCGGCCATGAATGGGTCTACCCGGTCGCCAACCCGGGCAAGCGTCGGTCCCATCATATGTTGCGGCACATGCATGGGAGGATGCTGTTGGGGTTGGTGTGTAGGTACCTCTGGCAGCTGTGCTTGGTGCTCCATTGCCCAAGTCATGCCACTGTATGGATCCAAATCCATCGGAGAGGCTGCAGGAGTTATATGCGGTGGTGCGGCTGGCGGGTCTCGTTGAGGCAGCGGAATGGACCCATAAGGCCCCGCGTTCATGAGTTGGCCGAAGGGTGGATAAGGTTGTCTCGGGCCCCACGGAGTCATCGGGGGGTATGCGGGAGGTGCACCCATAGGGTTCGGAGAGAAGTGCTGAAAGCCGAGCCAATCAGCCGTCAGGCCAGGATCGCAGGGATGCGGATCAGGCGGCGGATTAGTTGCGATGTAAGCAGTGACGGTGGGTGAAAGATAGGGACAGGGCTGGGCACCCGGCGTGTGTGATATCGATGTAGGGAGAAGACTTGGGTACATGGTATATGGGGTCCGGGGGTATTGGGGATAGCCGCTTGGCTGCTGAGCAGCACCTCCCCAGCCTGGAATCAAGCTTGAATGTAAATCCAGGATCAACAACGCTGCTGCCTCGCAATGTGCACGAAGCACGATGACCACAGTGTTCCTTCCGTCTGATGGGTCGCTGCTATTTACTTTTACAGGGGTTATTCGCAGCGTAAAGAATCACTTGAAGGATTAGTGTCAGAACCTTACTCGGTCAAACAATCCGATGGCCCTTACATACATTGAGCAATGGTTCTATTGGTGTTTGATCTCTTGAAACGAATATCTTCTGGCGCAATTCGTGATGTTAATGAGAAAGCAGCACGTATGCACTACTATGCAGCACTTGGGGTTGAGTTAAAGGGTTGGGAGAGAGTCAGGCCGCAACGGTCAGTCCGTGACCGACGAACGATTCCAGGTTGGTCAGTGCATTCAAGTTGTCAAGGCTCAAGCGCTCAGCCGCGGCCCGTGCGAACCAGCACAGCAGGCCGCGGCTTGTCCCCTCCGCTGCGATTTCACGATCGATTCTCCTTCACTAATACTTACTTATCTAGACTACAGCGTCAGCACTTTCAAGCCTCGCACATCTGTTGACTCGAGTCATGTTTCCAAATTAGGACGTGATCCAATGGGGATTCAATTTGTCCAGGCCTGGGAACTAAATGGAAGCCCCATAGGGCCGGGTGACTCAGTATCAATGGTGGAAGAGTGGGGAAAACAAGAACCTGCATTCGGGGAGCCGCAGTCATGAGACTCAACAGCCAACAAAAACGTGTACCGCACCATACCGCATATAAACTCAACTCCCTCATAGGCGCTAAGTTAGAGTTCCTGTCAAGGGCCATTTCTTCTTATCTTCTCCCCATACCATGCAGCGCAGGCTCAGCACTTTTATGAAGGGCAATCCATCGCGCCTCGACGCGATTGATGATATTCCAGATAGCGAATCGATGGCTGTTACCGTTATACGCGAACAAGTCGAATCAACGGCTCCTCCGTCATTGAAGGTCAAACGCGTCGATCACTATTATAGTCGCTGGTCCAAAGCCTGGAAGTATCGCGTAAGTATTCAGAACAACTCCCTCGCCTTACACCTATTCTATTTTGCATAGAACATGAACGCAAAAATCACAGTCGAGACCGTTCCATCCCAACAAGCAGGGAGCAACGACCCCTGGAAAGAGTATAGCTTGGTGTATGTTGATGTAATCGACGGTTTACCTCCAGGCAATTTACATTTCCATATTATGCGTATAGGATAGTGCGCAGGATCCCTCGTTCAGAGCACCAGGAACCAACGTTCAAGATTGTCGTCAAAAGCCCATATATCGTCCAAGCATGCAAGGATGTCATCAAAGCATGGCCGGGAGTCTCTTGGAACGCTGATCCGCTTGAGGTTCGTCAGGACATCTTTCTGGTCCTGATCGGAGTTGACGGAGACAAAAAATCTTACGCAGTTGGAGCCAGAGATGTTTCTTACCTTTTATGACGAATTTGTCTCCTACCGCGACAATCTCAAAGCCAAGAAGGAACGTACAGAATTTGAAGGGCACGTCCTCTCCTGCGTCAATCTCTTGCTTTCGACCCTCGCAACGGACTACAAATCGACGCTCAACAAATTGGCAAACTTCAAAGCACATGCTGAGATTACTTTTGACCTGCTCTACGCCCTCCTCGTCCCGTGCACCATTCTAGTTACTTCTTGTGCTGTCACAGGAAACCCACGTCTCTTCCGGCTCGTCAATTCGCAACGCGTCATGGTGGATGGAAAGTCTGCCTATACGCTCATATGCGAGAGCTACGACGCACTGGCCGGCATGCAAACGCAAAAAACGATGGTGGGGAAGACTCAAACTAGCTTCTTGATCAATTGGTTTCGGGGAACAGTTGACATCAGGACGTTGGATGCGTATCCAATCCAGTTCCACCCAGAGGCCGAGAAGTTGAAAGGGAGGATGTTGGAGAGAGGAAGGAAGTGGATGGGTTTGCGAGGTGTACATCACAAGCAGTTCGATGGAATTGCGGCGGCGAGGCTAATGGGTAAGGTGGTGAAACAGAGCGTGAGTTCACCTTCCGTTACGAATCATTTCTTCCACTGAGGCACTGTTGCCAGGTGAGCGGAAGGATCATGGTTGACAGAGGTGAGTCATTGTTGTGGGCATAATAGAATCTTTGGCTGATTTATTCTTCAGCGACGTTCCGGAGACTCAATCCAAACTACGCCTTCCCCGCTCCCGCCCCTGCCATTTTGGCTTCCCACAGTTGGTCCGGTCCCGGAAGAATCCGCCGCAGCCGCAGCCGCAGCCGCGGCCGCTCTCGTTCACCTTCGCCTGAGTTTTATGGCCCTCCTCCTGTATTTGCTCCACCCATTCCAGTTCAGTATGTTTCAGGTCCTTACATGCCACCTGGTGCTATGATGCCGGTGAGCGGTTATGGCAATGGTAAGAAACTGATAGGATCTCACAAAGAATAAAGCTGACTAATTTCAGGCAATGTGGTGCAGACTAACAACGCGGGTGACGACATGGAGGACATGGAGCTGTCGGATGAGGAGCTGATGCTAACATCCACGGTCGTTTATGGATTCAGCCTTTCCGATAAGCTATGGCGTGAGTTTTTCCATGGCTTTCCCTCTGATTTTCTGACGTGTTTAATTGATGCAGTTGAATTTGACGTCGAGAAAATACAAGATGTTGAATGGAACAACGACGCGTTTGCGAACCTCGTCCTGCCTTCATCCCGCAAGGACCTCTTGCGATGCCTCGTTGAGGCTCATCACCGGGAACTCGGCTTTGACGACTTTATCAAAGGAAAGGGTCATGGTCTCGTCATTAATTTGTTCGGCCCTCCCGGGGTCGGTGCGTGCTTCATTCCGTTGCCGCAATCCCTCTATTTAACCGAAATTGTTTTCAATAGGAAAAACTTTCTCGGCGGAAGCGACAAGCGAACACGTCAAGCGCCCTCTTTACGTGATTGGTGGTGGGGACCTTGGGACGAAAGCGGCTGATTTGGATGCGGCCCTTGAGAGGGTCTTCGATGTCGCTACGGCATGGAAGGCGATCGTGTTAATTGACGAGGTTGGTTTCCTTCTTCTCTCCAACGTTCTTGCAATTGATGTCTTGGAAGGCCGATGTGTTCCTTGAACAACGTTCACTTCATGACTTGGAGAGGAATGCTATGGTTGCCGTGTTGTAAGTTCAAAACCTTTCCCGGCGATGCACGACCGCTTATGATTCATTCCTAGCCTCCGTCACGTTGAATATTACCGCGGTATTCTGTTCTTGACTACGAACCGTGTCCAAGCCTTTGACCCGGCCTTCCTCTCGCGCATTCACGTCGCTTTGCACTTCAACGAGCTCAACCGAGAATCAAAGGAGCAAGTCTGGACCGCCTTCATCAAGAAACTTGGTATCGAGAGCCTCATCTCCAAAGAGCAAATTCATGAGTTAGCCAAGTGGAATGTTAACGGGAGGCAGATTAAGAACGCGGCGAGGACCGCACATTCTTTGGCCGTGGGCAGAGGCGTGCAAATCTCTTATGAGCATTTCGTCGAGACGTTGGAGGCAATGGAAGAATTCAACAAGGAGTTCGAGGTGTTGAAGAAGGAGTACAGGCAGTGAATAATGAGACAGGGCGTCCGGAGGTTCTCATAGTACGATATAAACGACGCGGAAACGTTCATCTTAACACGAATGTCGGAGTAGATAGGTAATGAATCAGGATTTATTTGGACTACACCAATTTTCATCACCTCGGAAAAATGGACTATACAAGTGCAGATTGATACATATGTTGGGCCGCAAGCAGTTTGCTACGGCGGCCAACGATCTGGCTAGAGTTGAATGGGTGGCTTCAGATATACTGCTCTTGTGATTTTCTTCAGCAACAAAGCCTTGGGCTTGGGCCCGGCTTCCCTATATCCCAAGCCAGGCCTTGGCTTTTATGAAGAATCAATATCGATGCGGATGTCTATATATATAAGAAAACATGAAATCACTCACCACAGTCGTTGCGTCGCGGAGGTCTTCGCACTTCTCATTGGCTCGCCTTGCGTGTCTCTCCGATTGTACGAGCACCCAGGTAGGTTGACATGATAAGCTTGAGACAAAGTATAACACGTCATTCACCAAACTTACCTACACAGTCTTGAACGACATCATGGCAGCTGGCTAACAGTGCATCCAGCCTAAGGAAAACGATAACTTAAAGGGCTAGTTGGGGACATCGAGAAGGAGGAGCTGGATACCAAGAAAGAACTTGAAAGTGGCGAGGATGATGATGACGACGTGTCCCAGACAATGAGCCCACGAGCGAAGATGTGCAACTTGTACGCAAGGTGCTCGTCAAGGCGAGCCTAAACTCTGCTGAGCCAGCACTACAGACTGACGATATAACGGATTTTCATTCCATGTTCGGACGTTTCGACGATGACAATGAAGGGGTATGTGTACGACGGACCTCCAGGTAACGAGAGAACACACACAGAGACGGTGGGGGAGGCCGAGGGAACTAGATCTCGGTCTGATGAGAACGAACACAAGTTCTCAAGCCATCACTCCATTTCGTGCTTTTTCCTGGAACCTCTCTCCATCCTTCGCGTCCTTCAACTTCTTCTCAACCCTCTGAATCTCACTCAAAAACGTGCTCAGCTCCTAAAATCGAAAGAGAATTGTCAGAACCCTGTTTCTGAATAAAGAAAAAAGAGAATTCTTGCATACCGTGCTCGTCGGGTCAAACGACAGCCCAAGGCTGACCGCATCCGCCGCCTCTCTCAATCTGCCCAGGCCCAAAAGCGCCTTGGCTTTCCTAAAATGACCCTTGCTCCAGCTGCGCCGTATCGAAATGACGAGCTCTGCATCCGCCAACGCCGCTATGTAATCCCGCGCTTCAAAGTAGGCAGCAGAGCGGTTCGAAATGACGGTTGAAAGTTCTTCGCGCATGAACGTGTTTGCTTCCCAGGGAGCACGAGAAGCCGCGACAGACGCGGCAGCGGAGTACCGGTTGATGGCGGCGGCGTGGTTTGAGCTCTTGAACAGGGTCTACGACAAAGGATAAAAATCAGATGAAAGTATCCTAAAACACTCCAGAAGAAGACATGCATTCCCCTCGTCTTTCGTAGACGTGACCAGCTGCGTCAGCCGCTGATTCACCATGTTGGCTGGGGGTGGACAGAGGAGAGTGGGGTTGTTGGCGAGGAGGGTGGAGAAGCGGTTGAGGTTCAAGAAATCGACATCGCACTTGGCGCATTTTTCGAGTTTGTGGGGCGAGCAGAGGGCTTTGGTGCAGTCCTCGGAGAGCGCGAGGGGGACGGGGCGGAAGTCTTGGTCGATGAGGGCTTGGAGAGCGGGGTCTGGGGGCGGTGGAAGGGCGCCGGTGGGTGAAAGGGGGGTGGGAGGTTGCGAGTGCGAGTGAGAGTGCGAGTGGGATTCGCCGGGGGCGTGCGAGTGTGAGTGCGACATGGGAGGGAAGAGGAGGATAACAAAGTTGCCACGTTTGGGGTGGTTGTTTGGAACAAAAGGGGATGCCAAATGTCACTTCATCAACAGTGCAGTGTGTATTGAAGGGTATACCATATAGACAAAGAGCAGTACAATTACATGAATTACGAGGATAGATTTGGCGGGGTAAATCCGAACACAACATCGTCGGATCCGGGTCTGGCACCCAATGCCATCCCGAGGCATGACGGTTTAGGGTGTACCTTTCCCGAACACTCTTGGCCTTTATCAGGTCACCTCACCTCTAGGAACCGCGCTCCCTCGCGAGCGTCGCCTTCCACGCATCCTCGCGCGCCAAAAGCCCCTTGAGCAACTTGTACAACACCCTCTTCAAGTCCGGCATATAACCCTCCAACACCCCTGGCGACGGTTCCTCCCCCAAACACTGCTCCAGCACTTGCCGCAGCTCTTGCGGAATCGTATGTATATCACTATATCAAAGCCAGTTTGGAAGACAACATCTAGTGACGAGGGGATATATGCACACCTGAGATCAATTTGATAAAACGCAAACGCGCGAACGGTGTTGTTAAAGTTCGTGCCGACCTCCACGAACACGTCGCTGACCTGTGTCTCCGTTGCCTGTCCCGTGCTCCACTGCTTTAAAAGTTCTTGGAGGCTTTTGGTGGATAGGAGGAGACCGCGAACCGAGCTTGGCACATCGGGGCGGTTTCTCTGAGTGAGGATGGATATGATGGGGCGTTGTGGATAGGTTGATGATGACGCGTATGGTTGCATATCGTTATTATGCAAAGGGCAAGAGGAAAGAAATGAGAGGGAAGCGACGTGAGGGGATGGAACAAGCAAAAAAGAGGGTTGGCGTACGTGGTTCGCTAAGGATTGGGATGAAGAAGATTGTCTTGATGCAACAGAAGACTGGCTCGGCTCCATCGTTCCCAGCCGGTTTCACTTTTTTGATAGGCTGTGTATACCACGATCAGGCAGGGGTGAGAGCGACGGATTTGCGGACAGCTGGACGAGATCAGATAGCTCTGAGATCCTGAGAATTCAAGGGATGGTTTCAGTGAGAAAAGGCACCACGCACGAGTGATGACTACGATGACAGGGGTGAGGGTCGGCGGCTGTTTGTCCCAATTTTCCTGATGCCTGAAGGACCAATTTACACACTGCGTCTTCCTGAAGCTATAGGACGAATAGGACATCCGTAGAGCAACGGGCTTTTATATTCCCCGCGTTGCACAGCTGACTTCGGGGCGATACGAAGCCACAAAGGATACGGATTACGTAACCCACCATTCAGCTCCAGGGGAAATCGCCCCTGAATCCCCTGATCACAGAGAGGATGTCGGGAACTTGTAGTTATGTTTCATACTTGCCCAGTCTCGCGCATCTATGGCGAAATATTTTGGGTGGGATAATATCAGAACTTCGAACCACATCTACTACTCATCTATGTACTATTCAGCATTATGCACGAGTGTTGAGGGATGAGCTCGAGATAAGCACACAAGAACACAGCGCCGCTAGACTTTGTGCGCTGTCGGCGCCAACGACGCGATTTGATCTTCCCTGGAGAAAACACACCTGCAGCTCTGGGGGGGGCCTTGTTAAAGAGACCTAATGATCACATGTCGCAACGCCCATCACCGATGGTCGGAGACGTGTCATGATTCAAGGCAAAGTTTCCTTTCAAACCGCGCGTTTCCTTGGATCCGCGGTATACATCGCCTCCATATCCACTAAAATCCGCATCGCTATAACCTCCGAATTGAACGGCGTCTACAAAACAACATTCAGCGAAAAAGGTAAAAAAGAACAACTCACATCCTTCTCAAAAACCTCCATCAACGGTCTAACCTGCCTCCACGCCTACCCATAGTCACTCAACATCTTCTCCTTCGCCACCGTATCCGCCGTCGTCAAAAACACAACACCGCGCTGCCTCACAGCCCGACTCTTCGTCGCGAACTCCTCGGCAATCCTCCTCCCGCATCTCCAACTCTGCCCGCCGCTGACAGAGCAGTAAAAGAACACCGTGGTAACCGTGGTCAGAACCGCAATGTCGTCTTCCCAAGTAAGCAGTAAGACAATGACCACCGCAACGGGAGGTGTACCATGAATGGGGCGGGGCGGGGCATATGAATCAAAAGACACGAGGGGGATTTTTCGCGAAAAACAAAGGGAGCCACGGTGCGTAGAAAAGGAGGAGCTTGGTAGAGAAAAGGGGGGTGAATAGTCAAAGGAGAGGGGACATACCGTCGTGAGAGGTTTGATGATTCTTGTGTGTGGAAATCCATCCGGGTGAGGTTTAACGTTTCCTCATTGATAACGCTGATGTCGAATGTGGCCTTGGGGGTTTAGGCCACACAGAGCGGCGTGCCATTCCCTACGAACTTTGGCTTGATGGACCAAGAGGGCTGCTCCACCTCCGGGGACACGTCGTTTCGCGTGGACCTCGAGCTTGATGAAAAATTCGGCGAGGGGAAGGGTTAGGTCTTGATCCCAGCCCTGGTTCGACATGTAAGGTAAGAGCAGGGTTCGTGACGACGGTCAACTGCGAGGGTGTGGCTTCACATCTGGGATGGCATTGTGCGATCTGAGGCCTGAGGTACGACATCGTCTAAGGTCGAGAGGATGAAGGTGTATATTGTAGCCTCTTCCGATAGTGAAGCAGTATAGCTCAAAGGACAAGAGTGTCTTGTGGAGAAACGACGGTGGATGGTGAAGGCGATTCACCCACGTGACCGGCATCACCCGTACAATGTACTTAGTCCTGCTTCCTCTAGGTCACCGTTCTTGGACGCTGCTCGTACCTGGCTTGGTCCATGAGCAGCAACCTGGGCATTTCCCGGAAGCTTCATCATGCCACCTGTTGCGCGTTCAGCACGACTTATCCATCCCCCATCGTCCACTATGCATACAGTTCAAACTCGTTCATTACAGGCTTCATTTGCGACCACGGTTGCCCATGGGCGATCTACACTTCTTTTCACTAGACACCTCACAGTTTCTCCATCGACGAATTCCCGCGAGTCCATCGCATCCACAACGACGAACATCGTCGACACCGTGCTAAAACTCGCCAAGGATGCCGGTGGAATACTGAAGGACGTACCATACCTAAAGGCTTTGTCGGGGACTATCGTACAGATAATCGAAATTAGAGACGTATGTTGAGCTGAAGAAGGCGACGACGTTATTCCTACTTGCCCTCCAGGAAATCAATACAGCGAAGGAGCGATCTCATGAATTGATTGAAAAGGTGCTGCGTACGTCAAACGTTATCCTGGATGGACTGCTTTCTGTCGCAAAATCACCACACAAGGACGTATTGACTCGCATCGAAGGAAAGTTAACAGACTATCGCGAGTAAGGCTTAGTTTCTTCAACCTTCCCACTGCTCAACTCTCTTTTGCAGTCTTCTCGTTGAAGTTCTTGACGTGCTCAAAGCAAATGCGTCGAAAGGCAGATTTGATCGGGTAGTCAACCGAAAATCAAGACTCAGCGACTTGGAAAAGTATAATCGTCTTATTGATGACTACAATACAGGTTTCCTGGTATGTTCTTCCTCCTCGTTCGATCGCTTTCTTCATTAGGGGTCTAGACAGATCTTGTACTCCAATCCCACATCACCAGAACACCCCAACAGTATTCGTTACCCTCGGCCACCGCTCCGTAAGAACAATGATTCATATCTCTGGCAGAGCACTGACGTCGTCCTTTCTTTCAGGTCTTTTTTGTACAAACCCGTGTTACCTCCACCGCCTCAACTCATGATCGGGAGAGACAAAGAAAGGTCGGAAGTCATCGATACGTTGCTACATAAATCCCCAGCACGCGTTGCAATATTGGGAGGAGGCGGCATGGGGAAAACGACGCTAGCGGTCTCGGTCTTGCACGAGCCTGTGGTAGTCGATCAGTACCCCTCACGGTACTTCGTCTCCTGCGAAGGAGTGCCATCCGTGTCATCTCTAGTCGGAGAGATCGCGAATGCCTTGCGCATTCCGTTGGCGAACCGTGATGCACATTTAATCGACACCATTCTCTCGTCATTTCCTGCAAACACCCTTCTCTGTCTAGACAACCTTGAAACCATCTGGGATAATGAAGCAACACGATCAGACCTCGAGGGATTGCTCTCCGACCTTCAACTGCGGGTTCTAGGAATGATTATCACGATGCGTGGCACACAACGTCCATCGAGAGTATCCTGGTCAAAGCCCTTCCTCCCACCTTTGCAGTCCTTGACCGGCGACAGTTCGAGGTCTATATTTGAGATGACCTGTGGGTCAGTGGATGAGTTCGTGGAAAAGCTACTCGGCGCGGTCGATGGGATACCCTTGGCTATTTCGCTCATTGGTGCCTTGTTGCAAGAAGGGAATGAGTCTTCGAAATCCTTGTGGGGTCGGTGGGAAAGGGCACAGTCAGGGGTTCTGGAGAATGGCGGGAATGATCGACTCTCGAATCTCGACACCTCAATCCATCTCTCAGTGTACGGGCCGCGGATGCTAGCAGACCCCAAAACAATTGATATCCTTGCCATGCTGTCGGTTCTCCCTGATGGATTCCCAGACGACGAAAGGGCCATGGAAGAATTAGAGAGTCACTTGCCAAAAAGTTATGACCATCGGAAAGCATTGCTAACCCTGCGACGAGTGTCACTTATCCATGTCGATGAAGCCGAGGTGCCTCGCAGACTGCGAATGCTCTCTCCTGTTCGTTCTTTTTGTGAACAAAGGCTGGAAGCACCAGAGGAGCTCAGGAATAGCATTACCTCATTCTATGTGCAGAAGATGAATCAGTTCACGGACGTTACAGATCCTGCTGGGCATGCAATAATCCCGGGCGAACTGGACAATGTATATGCGGTCTTTATTCAAGCATGGAAGGAAGGCAAGGGTAGTCCTATCGTTGCGAATGCATCCATCCAGTTCACAATGTGGTCCGGATATGTGGGGAATCCGATGGAAGAGGTGATAGGCTTGGCCATACAGGGAGTGGTCGGCCTACCAGGCTTGCATGGAACGTGCCATCTGGCAGTAGGAGAGGTATATTTGCAACGAAACAAGCTGGACGAAGCCGAGGCTTCGTTCAAGCGTGCCGCTGAGCTTCACCGACAGGTGTACGACGTTCTTGGTGAGGCAAACGATGTCCGGAACCTCGGAGAGGTGCATTTGCGACGAGACAAGCTGGACGAAGCCGAAGCTTCGTTCAAGCGTGCCGCTGAGCTTCACCGACAGGCGCATGACGTTCTTGGTGAGGCAAGCGATGTCCAGAAACTCGGAGAGGCGTATTTGCGACGAGATAACCGGGACGAAGCAGAAGCATCATTCAAGCGTGCCGCCAAGCTTCACCGACAGGCGCGCTCTGTTCTTGGTGAGGCAAACGATGCCGGGAACCTCGGAGTGGTGTATTTGCGACAAGACAACCTGGACGAAGCCTCGGCTTCGTTCAAGCGTGCCGCTGAGCTTCACCGACAGGTGCACTCTGTTATTGGTGAGGCAAACGATGTCGGGAGCCTCGGAGAGGTGTATTTGCGACGAGACAACCTGGACGAAGCCGAAGCATCATTCAAGTGTGCTGCTGAGCTTCACCAACAGGTACACTTTGTTCTTGGTGAGGCAAACGATGTCGGGAACCTCGGAGAGGTGTATTTGCGACGAGACAAGCTGGGCGAAGCCGAAGCATCATTCAAGTGTGCTGCCGAGCTCCACCGACAGGCACACTCTGTTCTTGGTGAGGCATATGATGTCCACAACCTCGGACAGGTGTATTTGCGAAGAGACAAGCTGGACGAAGCTGAGGCATCGTTCGAGCGTGCTGCCGAGCTTCACCGACAAGCGCACTCTGTTCTCGGTGAGGCACACGATATCCACACCCTCGGGGAGGTGTATTTGCGACAAGACAAGCTGGACAAAGCCGAGGCATCGTTCGAGCGTGCCGCTGAGCTTCAGCGACAGGCATACTCTGTTCTTGGTGAACGAGCCAATCTCGTCGCAGTCTCCACCTAATCTCTATCACCACTTTCCACTGGTCTTGACATTTGCTGCTCTCCTTCATAAGTATGCATATCCCACATAAACAATTCTTCACTTTCCTGCTCTAGCATACGCATATTAAATAAGCCCACAGCTTGTGAATAGATTATGTCGCATTGTATACTCCATAAACTAGTTCATACCCTTGAAATGAATATCATATGTAGTATCATATGATCGACGGCGAGGTGAGAGAGAGTACCATAATGGCTTGAAGGTTGCAATGGATTCACTCTTGGAGGTCCTGCTCCGTCTTGAGCCGTAACAATTACATCGCTGCATTATGATTCTCATTATGATTCTGCGAGGCTTTTTTGGGGCGAAAGCAGTGGGTGACTCGGAGGATGGGGATAGACATTGTACTTACTATTCAACATTACGCGTATGAATAGTAATACACCATTGAGGAACAAAACATAGACTATTCATGTCGCCGCTCTCTGTGAACTGTCGGCGGCAACGACGGGATTTGGGTTAAAGAGACCGAACCACTAACGGTTACAACGCCCGTCACCGATGGACGGAGAAGTATCAAGACAAAGTGCCTTTCAAACCAAGCGTTTCCTTGGATCCGCGGCATCCTTCGCCTCCATATCCACTAAAATCCGCATCGCTATAACCTCCGAATTGAACGCTTTCTATAAAACAACATTCAGAGAAAAAGATCTTCGGGAAATGCAAAAAGAACAACTCACATCGTTCTCAAAAATCTCCATCAACGGTCTAACCTGCCTCCACGCCCACCCATAGTCGCTCAACATCTTCTCCTTTGCTACCGTGTCCGCCGTTGTCAAAAACACAACAGCGCGCTGCCTCACAGCCCGACTCTTCATCGCAAACTCCTCCCTCGTCAACGGAAAGTCAGCCTCGCGTCTCTTACGCTCCTCCTCCTCCCGCATCTCCAGCTCTGCCCGCCGCTGATAGAGCGGTACAAGGACACTGTGGTAACTGTGGTTCAGAACCGCAATGTCGTCTTCCCAAGTGAGCAAGTCGTCCATCGATCGGCGGCAATCTTCATATAGCGTCTACGAGGGGGGATAGTTTAATTCAGTCGAGCCTTTCGCATGAAGGAAAAATACAAGAAAGAAATACTCACATCCAACTTTTTATAACTCCCCACAAGCACAGGGTTATTCTCCCCCTCCGCGAGGTACATCCCCTCATCCCACGCAAGATACTGATCCATCGCCTCCTCGAGGTACTCCTCCGCATGTAACGCGTACATCCTCTGCAAATCCCCCAAATGCCTTGCCCGCACCGCCGCAATCCGTTCCTTGGTCTCATTTAGCGTCGCTGGGACGCCGTCCTCACCGCCAGTGGGTGCCTTCGCCACGTCCTTGCGCATCTCATCCAACCTGTTTCAAAGAAAGAAAGAAAGAAAGAAACGCCTTCTTCAATCACTTTTCACGTAGTATTTCAGGTTTATAGAGATGAGAACGTACGACGGGATGGGCGTGTCCTTTTGAGTGAGAAAGTACATCGCTAGTCTATGCCTAGCATGAGCGGCATGGGTGGGCTCAGCACCTGATGCTGTCTCGATGTTAGGCCGCAAGAAACCATGCGTCTTGCCGATGTAGGCGTCGCTGGGGAGTCTCAGGCCTTTATTGAAGTCGACAAAGTCGTTGGCGTATACAGACATGACGATGGACGAAGGAAGCTGAAGGAAGTCGGAATCAGACGATGACCAACATCACTGTTTGTTGGCACGATCCATCGAAAATCATAGATCCAATTCTAGGCTAGTATGTCGACATCTAAATAATGCAGATCCCCGTCCGACATGTACACATGGATATAAATGCAACACGAAATGCAAAACGAACAGAGGCGAGAACCCTCATCCCACAAACCCACCCACGTCCCGAATCCCCTGAACCTCCAATAATCCCTCAACAGCTCTGCCACCTCCAAAAGCTTCAAGTCCCTAGGTGAACATTCCACGAACCGTTGCACGGGAGGGGCAAGGTGTAACTGCTGCACTAAACTCCCGCCACCAACCGGTGTAGGCGAAGCAGGACGAGAAGACGACGGGACATCGATACCGTCTCTGTCCGAAGCGACGGAGGCTGCTGGAGCGATACCGGACGTGATGGTGGTGGGGATCCCTGCAGAAAAAAAATAAACACTGAGTATCTCTTACTCGGGGATGGAGGCCGAAAAAAACAAACCTTCAAGGCAGCAAGACTAGAGATCCTCGCCAATCGATCAGTCAGACTCTTCCTCTGTCCTCCCTTCCCCCTCCTCTTCCCTCTCACATTTCCCCCAAGCATACTCTCAAAACTCCGTATACTCTTCGGATCCGATCCAACCGTCACGCTAGCAGCATCACTGGCTCCATCATCTCCGTCCTCACCCTCTTCCTCGTCTTCTTCTCCATCCTCATCCTCATCTCCAAAACCAGACTCCGCATCTTCACCCACCATCCCAGACGATGCAACCTCTACAAGCTGCTGCCCTTCCTCTTCCCCTCCTCCCCCTCCGCCTCTCCCAACGCGCGGAATAGGCACAGGCAGCGCAGCCGTAATGCTCGTCAACGAAAACCCGCCACCAGCACTCCCTTCCACAGCAGCAACGGGCGTCCCAGCCCTTCCCAACAGCCCCTTTCCCCTCAAAGCAGGGCTAGGCACCGCATCCGCATCTACACCTCCACTCGGGCTCCCAACAGCCCCATTCGCCGTGATCGCAGAACTGGCACCACCACCCACATTCACCTCCGCAGGCACAGCCCCACCAGGTAACAACGCCCTTCTTGTCTTTTCCTTCTGCAGCTTCATTTTGGTCCACGTCCGTTGGGGGTGAGGACGAGACTTCTTCTTCTTCCGACCCAGGCTGCACGACGATACTAGGGATAGGCAGGCTGCCTAACTACGTGCCATCCTGAGCCACGGCACTCGTTTCCTTAGCCTCTGTCTTAACAGGAGCTGGTGCTTCTTCTCCAATTTTATCGGCGGACGCAGAAGCAGCCTTTTCCATCAGAGCCTTGGACTCTTCTTCCGTCATCAGTCGGATCGGGGGCAATCGCGAGAGGCCGTCTAGTAGTACAAAAGATGAGTATATGCGTTTGTAACAGGAAAAACGACCCACCAACCATGACTTTATGCGCTTCTACGAAGACAGCGGCTTTATCATCTGGTGTATAGTGTTCGTTCAACTGCGACAGCACTAGATAGTCCAATCTTCGTCAGCAACCATCTGAGGAGAGGACAGCAAAACCCAACATACCCTCTCCGCACACCTTGACAACACCCTCCACCCCCTCTTTTGCTTCCTCACCAACATGCACATCTAAATGTTCCAACCACAGATTTAAAAGTTTCAGTGCCGCAATCCGAGTCGACAACGCCTCGTCATGTAAAGAGTCTTCAGAACCCGGTTGCATAAACAACCTACGTAGAATCCATCAATCAACATTATAACGCCAGTGAACCGAAGAATACCCACCGATCATAGAACAAAACACCCAGACACCGCTCCACCCTCTCCATCACCCCCGCGATCCATTTTTCAGCTTGAACCTCATCCTTCTCCCCATCCACAACACCATCCCCCGCAACATTCCCCTCTTTCAACCCACCCAAAACCCTCAAATCGTCCTCCAACACACGATAAAACTTTTGTACCCTCCCCGGTACCTCCTCCGCATCCCACGGGACCAACGGGGCCGCTGTAAATGCAGAGGCTTCGACGAACAGATACCACCCCGCCGAAAATTTGTGTACTCGCTCGACGACCCATTGAGGAACGCCACCCCCACCCCCCAGTTCCGATAGAAGATACTGTTTCACCTCTCTCCGCAAGGCGCGGTTCATCTCCCCAGCCAGGTCTGCACGGACGATCTTGTGATTGATCGTGAAGGCTGCGACTTGGATGAGTGGGGCGACGGTCGGGTTTGCCTGGCTGGGAGTTGGGCTTCCAAAGAGGGACGCGACTGATGCGGGATATGGGAGTAGTGACTGTAGTGGTTGTCGGCGTAGAAGAACGTGGAGGGAGTGGGGGCGGTTTGGTTGGGAAATGTGTACGCGGTGCGAGAGGGAGTGCGGTGGTGTGTGTAGGGAGGGAAAATACCGGGTAAGACGTGGCTGAGAAGGGAGGGAGAGGGGGGGGGACGGAGAGGCCTGTGGCGAGAAGGAAGAGAAGATTTTGGAGGAGGGGTGCAGGGTGGCACGCAGGGCGAGGGTCTGACTGGGTGAAGATCAGCGGGTGACAAGGAGGAGACGTAGACACATACTCGGTTAGAATACCGCGCAGACCGGAGAGGGTAATGGCGGATGCGTTCGTCGGCCGCGATGGTCCATCGTAGAGCACGACGTGGTCCTTGGCGAACTCGGCCGTCAGCTTGTCGTGGATCGACAAAGGTTCCAACGGCAACAACAGCGTCGCCTGCCATTACGCGTTAGTAGTGGGCATACACCGTAGACGCTGTACACACCTTGCCCAACGTCACGGCATCCCAGATCTCGGTCCATTCTGCATCGCCCTCGCTGTACAGGAGTCTCTCCAGGATCCCCCACCACACGCCGCCCATATCGAAACCCACGTTCTGCGTTGCTGCCTTGAGGTGCACAACTTGCACCTTGCTCGCCGCATCCCCGTGCTGGTGCTGCGAGAGCGATTCGGTGGGATGAGGGGGTGCGCCGCCCACGAATCGGTTGCGTGGGTTGGTCGTACTTCAAGTTCTGCCTCTTCGGCTACAGCTCTTCTGGCTTCTTCGGCTTGCTGGTTACTGTTGGAAGAGGAAGGCAATGCTTCCACGTGACGGCATCGGATAAGCTCCTGATAAGACGAGTCACGGTTCTTGTACTCTGCTCGTACCTCACTAGGTCCAAGAGCAGCAACCTGGGCATTTCCCGGAAACTTCACCGTGCTGCGTGTTGCGCATTCAGCCCGACTTATCCATCCACCATCGTCGACTATGCATCCAGTTCAAACTCGTGCATTACAGGCTTCATTTGCGACCATGGTCGCCCATGGGCGATCTACACTTCTTTTCACTAGACACCTCACAGTTTCTCCGTCGACGAATTCCCGCGAGTCCATCGCATCCACAACGACGAACATCGTCGACACCGTGCTAAGGCTTGCCAAGGAATACTGAAGGACGTACCATACCTAAAGGCTTTGTCGGGGATTATCGTACAGATAATCGAAATCAGAGATGTATGTTGATCTGAAGAAGGCGACGACGTTATTCTTACTTGCCCTCCAGGAAATCAATACAGCGAAGGAGCGATCTCATGGACTAATCGAAAAGGTGCTGCGTAGGTCAAAGCTTATCCTGGAAGGACTGCTCCCTGCTGCAAAATCACCGCACGAGGACAGATTGACTCGCATCGAAGGAAAGTTAACGGGCTATCGCGAGTAAGGCCTAGTTTCTTCAACCTTCCCACTGCTCAACTCTCTTTTGCAGTCTTCTCGTTGAAGTTCTTGACGTGCTCAAAGCAAATGCGTCGAAAGGCAGATTTGATCGGGTAGTCAACCGAAAATCAAGACTCAGCGACTTGGAAAAGTATAATCGTCTTATTGATGACTACAATACAGGTTTCCTGGTATGTTCTTCCTCCTCGTTCGATCGCTTTCTTCATTAGGGGTCTAGACAGATCTTGTACTCCAATCCCACATCACCAGAACACCCCAACAGTATTCGTTACCCTCGGCCACCGCTCCGTAAGAACAATGATTCATATCTCTGGCAGAGCACTGACGTCGTCCTTTCTTTCAGGTCTTTTTTGTACAAACCCGTGTTACCTCCACCGCCTCAACTCATGATCGGGAGAGACAAAGAAAGGTCGGAAGTCATCGATACGTTGCTACATAAATCCCCAGCACGCGTTGCAATATTGGGAGGAGGCGGCATGGGGAAAACGACGCTAGCGGTCTCGGTCTTGCACGAGCCTGTGGTAGTCGACCAGTACCCCTCACGGTACTTCGTCTCCTGCGAAGGAGTGCCATCCGTGTCATCTCTAGTCGGAGAGATCGCGAATGCATTGCGCATTCCGCTGGCGAACCGTGATGCACATTTAATCGACACCATTCTCTCGTCATTTCCTGCAAACACCCTTCTCTGTCTAGACAACCTTGGAACCATCTGGGATAATGAAGCAACGCGATCGGACCTCGAGGGATTGCTGTCTGACCTTCAACTGCGGGTTCTAGGAATTATTATAACGATGCGTGGCACACAGCGTCCATCGAGAGTATCCTGGTCAAAGCCCTTCCTCCCACCTTTGCAGTCCTTGACCGGCGACAGTTCGAGGCGTCTATTTGAGATGACCTGTGGATCAGTGGATGAGTTTGTGGAAAAGCTACTCGGCGCGGTCGATGGGATACCCTTGGCTATTTCACTCATCAGTGCCTTGTTGCAAGAAGGGAATGAGTCTTCGAAATCCTTGTGGGGTCCGTGGGAAAGAGCACAGTCAGGGGTTCTGGAGAATGGCGGGAATGGTCGACTGTCAAATCTCGACACATCAATCTATCCCTCAGTTAGACTTGTGACCATTCCCTCGTACGCGTGATGAGCAAGCGTCGATCCCTCGTAGAGGGACTGGTAAAACTGAGTTTGAATTGACGTATCACGACATAATGATGGCAAACTGCTAAAATTAGTAACGGAATGTTCCGACCTTCCTTTTTCGATTTTGCCTTTCCGGGGATAGGTCACGTTCCTGTGCAATTTTCGTCGGGAGTCAGTGGTCGCGTTCGAACAGTGTACGCTCTCTCGGCGCATTAACAACTCCCATTGAATAAATCAACCTTACTCTGAATCAGCCATGGATGTGCCATGTTCTAATAAGCATCTTTCGGACAGGAAGGGCTCCCAGCCGCCTCCTCCAGACCCCAAGATCCATAACAGCTACCTCAGTGGTACATAACGGCCAAGAGGGTGAGCAACGAAGAAAGGACCGAAGTTACCGAACCCATGGGACGAGAACTCATTCTCCCTTTCGCTAAATCAATCCACAGCTCCTTCGGAAGTATTTAGTAACTGTCTGCAGGCCATTCCGCTGCCTCCCACACCCATAACTCCGAGTTCTTCAACTACTTTCAGCAACCTGGTGCCACCGGATGGTTTCGACGATGCAACACAAAATTTCAACTCCCTCCTTCCTCCTCTTGATGTCTGGGGCTCAAATTCAGACTATTCGGCCATGTCTTCAGTTTCTTTCAATTTTCCCTGGCACCAAACGCAAACGTCCCTCAATCGTGAACGTGATGCTCATGCCGGGAGCGCACTTTTTCAAGAATATTCTGGTACTATGTCGCAGTCTTTTCCTTTACCTTCGCCTGAATAGGATCTCGGTGCTCGTGCTGCGGGGCTGTCATCTGTTTCTCCCTCGGAAAGCCTTGATGATGAATCTCAAGATATTCTGGATCCTTCTCGGACGCAACGCCCGAAAGAAGAAACAGTTAAAGAACTACTCCAAGGACTCCGGAAGATGAGGATTACCCCGCTGGACTTGCTGGTGACAATTCTGGATGAGAGCAATGCCGAATTATTTTACTTCCACACGGCTTTCTATAAAGACTCATCTCTTGTTGTACTGGCAACACTTCTCGATCGCGTATGGGCAAATCATGATGGCTGTGAAGCAATAAAGAAGTTGATGAAGCCCCGTGCAATCTCTTACATCTGCGATCTTATCCACGACAAGATGGACGCGGCAAAACCTCATCTGCAGGTGCTGATGCATCAGGTTACGCCCGAGTTCATTGACAATTGGGACCTCAATACCATCATGGAACCTCTTTGTACACCTGTATGGGCGATGATTCTTGAAGCTGCAACCGAAACTTGGCAAGCAAAAATGAAGGACAAAAAACCGAGGTCACAAAACTGCATTGTGGTAAGATAAATCCAATTCCCTCCCAAATATACTCTAATATTCGGAATTGATCTCAAAGGGACGACATGTCATTTCCACACAGGTCCACCACCTTCGATCCTTCATGTCAAATAGAGTCCAGATTGGGCTCGGTCTATTGGCTTGGGCCACAAGTGCCTCTCAACAGTTCATCGATGTACTGTCCCAGGCATCCCTTTCGATTTCTTACCCTTCCATCCTTGACATGCTCGAAGCACTTTCCATGAGATCAATTGAAGATGCTTGTAAAATTGCGGCCGGCCCGCATTGCTATCAGTATGATAATATTAACATCTTGACGTCTATTTTTGTTGAACAAGTCCCCGGCGCACAGAACAAAATGAATTCAGGAACATTCTCCATCATCTATGAACTCCCTCCAACTGCCCTGGCAAAGGATACGGCACTTGCTCCCTTGATGGCTCGCCTTCGCACCCGCTTACAGCCACTGACAATGCTAGATCTCCGACCCTCGCGCACATCTCTCGAGTTCTATCAACTGCAAACCATGGTCAATGTTGTCAAGCCACTTTCTAAATATGCCCTTGGATTCTCGAAGTATGCAGATGACCCGATGCTCAAGCACAAGCCCTGTCGCCGCCTTCCTGATGGCTATAAAACCCAATACCATCCATTGCGTTGCTCAACAATTGAAGAAGCATCAATATCGGGTAATATACTGCACCACAAAGACATCTACATCATCCAACTGAAGCAGGATCCGAACTCTTTGAATGACATAGCAATCCCGACAATCAACGACCAACTTACAAATGCATGCAACCGTGGTATCCAAGAAATCTGAGGCCGTGATCTCACTCCTTGGACTCGCAGAGAACTTTTTGCCATTGCTTTTGGGATGTTTCACCTCCTCATGAATCTAATCTGGGGTCTGCTTCATGTCCACTATGGTGCTATCAACATTCCTGGAAGTCTAAGTTATTTCTTTGCTCTTCTCGAAAAATTCCGCCTTGGTGGAGAGCATCCCGATTTTCATACACTCCTTGCTGCTCTAACTCAAATTCTTGACGGTCTTCTTCTGAACGTGTGGCGACAGGAATGTGCTCTGGATGGGTTTCCTGATTTCAAGAGCTTTCTAGCCTTGGAACCTACCCTGGATCAGCTCCTAGGATATGCACGCCATATCATCTGAAAGTATGCAACACCAAACGCGAAGTTACCATCCCCCATCCTCAAGATACAAGACACTGTTCCGACTGCGGCGATTAATAAGAGTGACACGATTCATGAAAATGTTGTACGGCTCACCCGTGATCTCCTCTATGTCATCGAAATTGTGGAGGCTACTGCTGATGGCAACTTCGGACGGATCGAAGACATTCTGCCTGACCTTGCCTGTGTCTTCTCTGGAGCAGGATCAAACAAATATTCTACGGAGATTTTGCACTGGATCTATAATGTTAAAAATGTCTGGACACCCAAATTTGCCAACATCATGCACGACACCATGCTCGTGAATCCGTCAGGTTTACCAGGCCGCGCCATGGGAATTGACCTGAATATCGAACACCTAATTGGATATCTGAAAGTGTGTATACAATTACCATCAACCTCATAACTTGACCTCTCTTTGAAAGACTTTGTTTGTAGGGAAAGAATTCCATTCGAACTGGAATCGCCTTGGAAATATTTCAGCTGCAATTAACCATATCCAACGAATCAAAGTTCAGGTAGCTCGTTCAATGCATGCTGGGTATCAGGGCTCCATGCACACAACCCCAGGGGCAGACATGCTCATCTGGCATATTGCAGACAAAGCCAGAGATCTGAGTCTTCAAACAAAACTAACATGTCGTGAGGGGGCTCAGCATGCCAAGTTAACACCTGATCTCCATGCGACTGGTAAACAGAAGTTCTCATCTTCATCTCTTGCAACATTCAATAAGAAAATTTCGAACGTAATTGAAGGAAAGGTGGCAATGGTGGAGGCCGAAACAGATGATTTGCCTGTGCTAGCATTTGTGGAGAAGAGTGGAATATTTGGTGATGAAATTGCCCATGATAACTAGGTAATGTTACATACTTTTGCAGGCCTTCTTCGCTCCTTTGACTGACTCTCCTTTCTCTACCAACACAGCCCTCAATTCCACATTATATTTCGACACCACTCCATACAGAGATTCTGCCCATTCCTCAGTCCATTCATCTGATTCTTCCAACAACTCAGCAATGGCTTTGGGGGACTGGACAAGCTCTGGTGGAGCACACACAAGCTTGGAATATTGCTGATCTGAGAGAATGTCATACGATGCACAGATTCCTCATAGTGGATCATTTTCTGTAGCTGATTGTAACCAGCTGATAATTTGAATGCTGAGAGCTTCTCTATCTTGCTTTTTTCGATAGACTGTGTGTTGCTTGCATTTAGAACCACCAGTCTCGGGAGAAATATTGTTGTGGAAGAGTGGACTTGGAAGATAGGCATCAATTTGCAATGATGGGTTCTCACATCCAGGGTCTTGAGTCCAGTGGTGATTGCAACAGTAATCTGTGGAGAAATCAAGTGCTCAAGAGAAATCAATCACCAACTTCTCATCCAGGATGAAATGTCAGGGTAGTACCAGTCAGAGAAAAATCTGCAAGATAGAGGGAGAAGAACTTGCGTAGACACTTGGGCTCTTGGACTATTCCAATACAGGAAAAAGCTGCACGATCATGCATGTTTGACATAGGCTTCAAAATTGCTGTGCAAGGCTGATCCGGATCATTTAAATTACCATATTTGAATTCATCCAGAGATATCTCCAGGGCCCATTGCTTGTGAAATACAACAGCAAGACCCTTGTCACCATCACATCGTCCAAGATGCCCAGCATGCTGGAGCAGGTCAACAATATTACCTGGGACACCAACATTGCAAACAACCTGAACATCAGGGAAGTCCACTCCCTTTGGTACGTCATAGTAGTTCATGAGGTCCCTAACACATAGAGACAAGAAAAGGCCTATCACAGATTCACCCAACATTGCACATAAGACCTTGCAGGGTCCATCGATTGCTGTGAAATCATGGTGGACCTTTAAAAGAAAATCCTCCGACATCAAACTGTGATAAAACTGCACAATTCCTGTTCTGCGAAGTGTGGGTGGTAGTAGACTATCAAGATGATCGGCAACAGTGCAAGTGAATGTTCAGTTATTGAAGAAAATGAGGACACAAGGCTGGGTTGCAGGGTTAAACGGATGAGTCAAGAAGCACTCGTAGTTGTGCAGATCTTGCAGGTTTGATGGTACGCAATGTGTTGCATACATAGTGTTGGGGCAGTTTGATGTGGTCTGAATAAAAGTATGTTTGGATTGGAGGATTTTCAACTTGATCATTTTGAGTATGTGTGGAGGAAATGTCGTGGATATAGCATGCCAGGGGATGGAATCTGGAAGGATCACCTTGAGTTCTCTTAGTTGACCCCATGCTGGTCAGAATGTGCTAAGGCCATATCTACTGATGCCAGCAGTATGAATAAAATGGGCTTCATCAATGTTGACAACACTGATATGCTTTTGAAACTCTCTTGAATGAATGAGAATACCTAGCTGGGGAAGATGCCCTTCAGGCATCCGGAACAACTGCTCGACAGTTGCGATAATGTGCCATGTAGTTCCAGGCTTGTGGTGCCTGAGGTCATGTATCATTCACTATATATAATTAGAGATGAAGAGATGGAGATGATATGAACATATGTTCCAATAGTCCTTGTCATGAGGCATAGTGTCATTGATCGCAATGGTCAGTATGCCATATTTTTTGTTGAAGTCATTTTGCTATATGGAATTATGATTGAAATGGAAAAGAAAAGAGATAAAGGGCTTGGGGCACGTACCTGCATAACCTGCAGCCACTTTAGTGGAGAGATTGTGAGGGTAATCAATTTTTTTGCCAGGTCTTTGAGAAGGAGGTTGAGTGCAATTGGTAATGTTTTGCTGCTTCCCGTTCTGGCATAAATGAGAGAGTTCTTGCTATTGAAGGTTGCCAAACAAGACCAAAGCTGTGCCTCACGAGGTACTTGAGTTCCACCAGTTACGAACCATGCCAAGAGAGAAGCATGATGAGCTGTGAGTCTGTCATCCTCACTGAGTCCTTGAAGATAGTCTGTTGGAATTTTTGAAGGTGGAATGAGTTGATGGAAGAGTCTGTTGATTTTGGATGCATCTAGGGTTCGTATTCTGTGAAGAATATAGGGCAAACTAGAAGTGTTGGTGTCATTCATGGAGGTAGAGCACATCATTGAGGATGCGACATGCTCGTTTGGTACAGTAACATGACATATCTCCAAAAGGTCAAAATCGAAAAAGGAAATCTGGATCACTGGGTACTATTTTTGGCTCATTCTTGATCTTACTGTCATGGTACATCAATTCAAACTCAGATTTACCAGTCCCTCTATGAGGAATCAATGCTTGCTCATCACATGTATGTGTTAAAACCAATCAAGCTAATGCACTACTAGTGACACACTAGTCAAATACACTCTCAAGAGAGGTTTGCAGTTCACCAATATCACACTGTTTGTTAATAGTAGTGTGTGCTCAAATATGCA
>Ga0307516_10002216_pt1 | contig 26324 bp, 25 predicted proteins | sample 19_EM_MG_FD_203310 | JGI IMG/M metagenome (GOLD analysis project Ga0307516, IMG submission 203310) | Populus trichocarpa ectomycorrhiza microbial communities from riparian zone in the Pacific Northwest, United States - 19_EM | ecosystem: Host-associated > Plants > Roots > Unclassified | place...
TTGATGGACTGGAAGTAGTTCCAGGCAGCCAGGTGGCCGACCAGCGGTTTCGTGTCCACGCCGCGCAGCTCTTCTTCACCGACGGAGAAAGCAACCACAGGCACGTCCTTGGCCTTCAGGCCGGCATTGCCCAGTTCCTTATAGAAAGGAACGTTGGAGTCGCCATTGATGGTGGAGACCACGGCGGTCTTGCCGCCGGCAGAGAACTTTTTCACGTCAGCAACGATGGTCTGGTAGTCGGAGTGGCCAAACGGTGTGTACTTTTCGTCGATATCCTTGTCGGCCACGCCTTTGCTCTTCAGGTAGGCGCGCAGGATCTTGTTGGTGGTGCGTGGGTACACATAGTCGGTGCCCAGCAGGACCCAGCGCTTGGCACCGCCGCCGGCCTTGCTCATCAGGTAATCGACCGCAGGAATGGCCTGCTGGTTGGGCGCCGCGCCCGTGTAGAACACGTTTTTGGACAGCTCTTCACCTTCGTACTGGACGGGGTAGAACAGCAGGCCGTTCATTTCTTCGACCACTGGCAGCACCGACTTGCGGGACACGGACGTCCAGCAGCCGAAAATCACGGACACCTTGTCCTGGCCCAGCAGCTGCTTGGTTTTTTCAGCGAACAGGGGCCAGTTGGAGGCCGGGTCGACAATCACGGGCTCAAGCTTCTTGCCCATCACGCCGCCCTTGGCGTTGATTTCGTCAATCGCCATCAGCACGGTGTCTTTCAACACGGTTTCCGAGATGGCCATGGTGCCCGACAGGCTGTGCAGAATGCCGACCTTGATGGTGCCGCCCGACTGGGCATGGGCTGGCAGAACCGACAGGCCCGCCAGGGCGACGGCGGCGGTGAGCGCCTTGAGGGTAAAACGACGTTGCATGTTCAGCTTCTCCGGTAGGTGGGTAAATCGCTTTTCGCTCCGTAAAAGCCGCCACGGGCCTTTAAGAAGCGATGAAGTGATTCTGGGGACCGGGATGCAAACGGGCTATACGCCGGGTGGCGTATGTAGGAAGGGGACTACAGGCTCCGCCTGGACAACTGCCGGAAAGGCTTGTAATCGCTATCTAATTAATAGCATTGTTTCCAGGCAGTGCGGGGGCTGGGTGCCGATTTCATGCATAAATGCCAGCGGAGCTGCCCCAAGGCCCCCACAGCCTGTCAACTGCCCTGCAGGGCGGCGCCAAACAGCCGCGTCGCGTGCAAGCCGGCAGGCGTCCAGTGCATGGAAGGGCTCATGGCCCGAACCAGCAAATCGATTTTCCCGGCGTCATCCAGGCCTGGCAGTTGCCGTGTCAGGGCCTGAAGATCGCTGTCCAGCAGCCCGTCCCCCGGGCCCCCCGCATCGACCAGGGCGCCGGACGCCGGGTCGCCCCGCTGGGCTGCCAGGCGCGCAGCCACCCTGAAACCTGGCCGCCGCGGCGCGCCTGGCTCACCGGGCGCCTCAGTAAAGGCCTGGCCGTCCTGGCTGGCTTCTCCGCGGATCCAGTCGTGGATGAGCTGCAATTCATAGGGGCTGAACACACCGAACATCTCGGCGCGCGGCCCCTGCAACAAATTCCAGAAACGGCTTTGCGCCGCTGGGGCGCCCCGCCTGATCCAGCCAGCCTGCTGCAGGGCCGTCAGGAAGCCGGGAATGTCTTCCTTGCGCGCCAGCCAGTCGTTGACATGGCGGCCGGCGATCCTGCAATAGTCAGAATGCGCGCCCTGCCCGGCGATACTTTTGTGCGACAGGATGCGCACCACCTCCCCTTCAATGTCGAAGCCCTGGATCACCGCCGTGCTGCCGATACCCGCGTTGCTGAGCTGGTAACCCTGCCTGACGCGGCGCCAGAAAGCATCGGCATCGCCAAGCTGCGGCAGGTTGTCCAGCACGGCCTGCACCGCCCGCTTCGCGTGGCCGGTGTCGGGGTTGTCCACCGTCACATGCAGGGTGAAGTAATACGGATCCAGGCCCAACTCGTCGAGTTCGCAGGCGGTGACCAGCAGATGCAGGGGTAGCTGCTCGTACCCGAGGTTGAAACCAATCACCTCCGGCAAGTAGTTGTCCGCCTGGCAGGCCAGCGCGAGCTGGATCACGCCCTGCGTATACAGGCTGTCCTCCAGGTTCTCCAGCGGGCCCAGCCCATAACGCGCCAGCAGCTGGCGGTAAAGCAACACGTGATTTTTGCCGGCGGCGCCCTCCCCCAGCTCCTCGACATAGGTGTGCAGCAGGTCCAAAAAGCGCGGATTGCGCCAGTGCTTGAGCAGGCCGTACAGCCAGGCGCCATCGACCAGCTTGGTGGGCGCCACCGAACGCAGGAAATAAAGCGCATGCGCCCGGTTGCTGAAATAACGGCGCGGCGCGCCCGCCTTGCGCTCTTCCAGGTACTGGCTGTAGGCAGCCGTGGCGCGCTGCGAACTTTCGTGCATCCATGCCGTCAGGTCCTGCGGCCTGGTCGGCAGGTCGCAAGGCAGGCCATTGGTTTCAGCGATTTTTTTGTCGAGAAAAGAGGCGGCTTCATCACCCGCCTGGCCCGCCGGCTCGGCCGCCATCAGCCGCTTGTAAAAACCCGCCAGCGTGCCGCCGGGCACAGCAAGGGCAGCAGGGCCGGGCGGAGCAGCCGGTGCGCGGGAAATCCATTCATTCGCAGAGACAAACATTGTTGAGGCAGAAGTTGAGGGCAGTTCAGCATGCGTGCGGGTCGGCGCCCGCCCTATAGGTGTGCCGCTCCAGCACAGGTCGGAGTGCTCCTACCTCTTTTTACACACTGCCCTGCCAGACTGCATCGGCGTCCAGCCAGCCCAACGCCGCCAGCGCCAGGAGGTCGCGCGAGATCACGCGCTCGCCGATGTCGGTGCGGTAGCGCAAGTTCGGGACCACCACCTGCCGCGCCACCCGATAGGCCTCGTCGCGCGCCTGGCCCACACTGACGCCTGTGCCCGTGGCCACGCCGATGTAGCCGCTGGCGCCGCTGGTGACCAGTTGACCGCCCACGCTGGCGACCTCCGCGAAATGGAGCGACGCGTGATCCGCCTGGCGCATGCCGGGGCGAAAGCAGATCGGTTCTCCCTTGGACAGCTCTGCATAGCCATGACGGTAAGGAAAAGGCGGCACGGTCAGCACCACGCCCGCGGCAAACCCGTCACGCGTGTGCAGCCGCAGGCTGTCGCGTCGCAGCATGCGCACAAAAATGTCTTCCCAGGGTTCGGCATGCAGAGCTTCGCAGATGGCAAAGCCCGGGTAGCCGAAGCGGCTGGTGAACTCCAGGGGCCAGAGCCCGGCTTCGTTGGCGATCAGGTTGACATTGATGTAACCGCAGTAGCCGCCATCGCGCAGCAGGCCGGCCAGCGGGGCCAGCGCCGCGTCGAACAGGCGCTGCGCGCCGCGGTAGCTGACGATGGTTCCCATCTCGCCGGTCAATTCGCCGAGCTCGCCGGCAAAAAACCGTTTGTGCTCGAAATCGATGCAGGCCGTGTCGAGAAAAGCCTCGCCGTTGAAATACGCCCCCACGCCGACCTCCACCCCCTGGAGATGCTCCATCAGCACGAAGTCGGGTCGGCTGCCTTGCGGTGCGTGGTCGCGGTACATCACCAGCAGCGCCAGCATGTCGGCGCCGTCGTCCAGTTCGCCAATGTAGTTGCGGGTGCGCGGGCTGTCGGCGCCGTTGAACTTCAGCACATAACGTCCGCCATGGGTTTTTAAAAATCCGATGGCAGTCGCATACGAGTCGAAACTGTGGCTGCGCGCCGTGTGCAGCCCGCTCCCGCGCAGAACCTGCTGGCCAAACGCGCGGTCGGCCTCCAGCCGGTCGCCCAGCGCGCTGCCGCCTATGACCTGAAAACCGTCGCGGCGCAGTTCATCCTGCGCCTGTCCTTCAGCGGCCGACTCGAACAGGACCACGCCCTCCTCACCCGCATCACGCAGCCAGTCCAGCTGGGCGCGCCAGTCCGCCACGCGCTCGAGCATGCCGCCGAACACGTCGTGGCAGGCGTCGTCCGCGACAAACACCCGAACCTCGTGGCCGCGCGCCACCAGGCCGTGGTACATGGCCGCCAGGTCGTTGCAGCTTCCGACGCCGAGAAATTTCATGGCGGGTCAACCGGCGTGAACGGATGAAGGCGGGAATCGCGCAGGCAGGGTTGACAGGTCTGTACACAGGGCATACAGCGCAGGCTAAAAGAAGGATGCCGCCATGGCGCCTTCCATCCGGTGTCTCATGGTGTAGGCGTGGAGCGCGTCCAGGGCGTCGACCGAAAACAAAAGCTATAAAGTTTATAGCTGCCGACCCTTTGCGGGCGGGGGCTGCAGCCTATTCTTCTGGCAAGCGCACTTTCGACGGTGACACCGCTGTCCGTGCAGCCCCGCCCTACTGGTTCAGCACATGCAGGATGTTGCCGTCGGGGTCCTTGAACCAGGCGCCCCTGAACTCGCCATTCGCGTGGACGCCGTCCTTGAAGCTCATGCCGGGCATGTCGTACCGCTCGAACACCACGCCTTTGGCCCGCAGCGCAGCCATGATGCTGTCAAAGGCCTCGCCGACGCTCCAGGTGGCCGAGGTCGCCTGGTTGGTGCCGGCGAACGCCGAGACGTACACCAGCAGCTGCGCCTTGCCACTCTGGTAAGTCAGCACCTCTTCCTCGGCGCTGTCCACCGGCTTCAGGCCCAGTATCTGTCCATAAAAATGCCGCGCCACGTCGATGTTTCTGACAGCGATGGTCGCGATGACGTCCTGATTTGCAAACATGATGACTCCTTTCTGCTTCAATCAACAGGGGTGGCCCGGGCGGCGGCTCCCGGGTCCGGTACCGGGGCGGCGACAAGCTGCTCCGGCGGAAGCACGACCGATTGCGCGGCCGGTAGCGCGGCCTCTTCACGGGCTTTGGCAAACAGATCCCAGGCCGCCATGAACATGGCGGCCACCACCGGCCCGATCACAAATCCGTTCAGGCCGAAAACCGCCATGCCGCCTATGGTGGACACCAGCACCACATAGTCGGGCATCTTGGTGTCCTTGCCAACCAGCACCGGGCGCAGGATGTTGTCGACCAGGCCGATCACCAGCACCCCGAAAGCCGTCAGCACCAGGCCCTTGGCTATGGCGCCGGTAACCAGGAAATAAATCGCCACCGGGCCCCAGACCAGCGCCGCGCCCACCGCGGGCAGCAGCGAGAGAAAGGCCATCAGCGTGCCCCACAACACCGGCGCATGGATGCCCAGCATCCAGAAAATCAGGCCGCCCAGGGCGCCCTGCAGCATGGCCACCACCACGTTGCCCTTGACGGTGGCGCGGATCACGGTGATGAACTTGCCGGACAACTCGCGCTTGATGCCCGACTCCAGCGGCACGGCATCGCGGATGCGGCGGGCCAGCACGCCGCCGTCGCGCAGCAGGAAAAACAGGATGTACAGCATCACGAAAAAGCTGACCACGAAGTCGAACGCATTCTGGCCGATGTTGAGCGCCTGGGTGGCCAGGAACTGGCTGCCTTTGGACAGGCTGGCCGACACCCGCTCCAGGATCACACCGGTGCTGCTCAGGCCGAAGCGGTCCAGCACGCCTATCACCCACACCGGCAAGGCGCTGTAGACCTGCTGGAAATAGGCGCCCAGGCTGAACTCACCCGACTGCATGCGCTGGTATACGGCAGCCACTTCCTGCACCAGCGACGCGACAATCAGCGCCAGCGGAAAAAACACCAGCACCAGGATGATGGCCAGCGTGGCCAGCGCCGCCGGGGTGCGCCGGCCCGGCATGGCCTTGAGCAGCCGCAAAAACAGGGGCGTGAACATCAGCGCAAGAATGGCGCCCCAGAACACCGCGCCAAAAAATGGCCACAACACCCAGGCAAAGGCCAGCGACACGACCAGCAACAAAAGAAGGAACACCCTGTTTTCGAGGGCGGAAGACCTGGCAATGCTGGAGAGTTTCATGAAGGAGGCCTTGCGTTGAAGTGCGGAATTCAAGCCGATGGTATCGGCAAAAGACCGTTATGACACAGGCGCCAGCCCTTGAATTTCCACCAGCGGCTCCCGCTTCCCTCCTGTCCTACAAAAACACGCGCCATCGTCGCATTTACCGGTCCGCGGGGGGCCGGTTAACTTGTTTTTTTTCCAAGGTGAAGCGACAAAAAAGGCGCCGGGCGGTTTTTCTTCAACAGGACTTGTCATGTTCTCTTCTCTTTCTTCCTGCTCCTGTGGAGCGGCCCTCAGGCTGGGGGCCTTGTCATTGCTGGGCAGCGCGGCCGTGCTGGCATCGGCCCCGGTGGCCGCCCAGCCGTCACCCGCGCTGGATCGCTTCAGCCTGTCGCTGGGCGCCTTTCATGCGGAGCCCAAATTCAATGTGGGGGTGGACACGCCCTTCGGCCGCCTGGATTCCGGCCAGGTGGAGCGCAACAAGGTCACCATGCCACGGGTCAAGGCCGACCTGCTGTTGTTCGACAGCCAGGGCCTGTCATTTGATTACTACCAGTTCAGCCGCAACTACTCTGGCACGCTGCTGAGCAACACCACGGTGGGCTCCGGCACGGTGACCACCACCGGCGCGGCCAGCGTGGACGCGAAGATCGACTTTGCCAAGCTGGCCTACAAGTGGTGGCTGGGTTCTGGCAACACGGTGCTGGGGCTGGGGGCTGGCGCGGCGTATTACCGCCTCGGCCTGAACGCCGTCGCCACCGCCTCCATTGCCGGTGGGGGCGGCGCCGCCACCGGCGCCATCAATGAAAGCTACAGCGACGACACCGCCGCCCCGCTGCTGGAAGCCGGTCTCAGGCACGCGCTGAGTCCCGACCTGCGCCTGTTCGCCGATGTCTCGGGTGCCAAAAAAAGCAGCGGCCGGGTCCAGGGTGAAATCTACAACGCGGCCATCGGCGTGGAATGGTTCCCGCTGAAAAACGTGGGGGTGGTGCTGGACTACGGCATGACCGACATCGACCTGCGGCGCGAGGGCGGCAACAATGCCAACTTCCGCATGAAGCTCAAGGGTCCGTCGGCGTTTGTCAAGGTTCGCTTCTAGATGGCGCAGGCCCTGTGCAAAGAAATGTATCTCGCTGGCCGCAGTCGGTAAACCCGCGAAACACCCTGCAAACATGCTGGTCAGGCTGCCCCGCATGGTCTCCAATGAACCCATGTTGAACCTGACGGATATGCCATGAAAACCTTCCCTGCCATTTCCTTTTCGACCTTGCGCGGCGCCCAGGCCTCCTGCCTGCTCGCGCTGGGCCTCGTGGCCGCGCTGCAGGGCAGCGCCGTGCACGCGCAGGCGGTCTCGTCCGTCCCCGCCAGCCCGCAGGCCACCGCCGCTGCGCCGCACGCCGAACCCAAATACACGCTCGCGCAAATCGCCCAGGCCTTTGGCCTGATCGATGCCAACAAGGACGGCAAGCTCAGCCGCGGGGAGGCCGCCGGTTTTCGGGGCGTCGCGCGCCATTTCGACGAAGCCGACACCAACAGGGACGGCGCCCTGTCGCGCGCGGAATTCGAAAGCGCGCTGAGCGGCGAAAAAAGCCGCTGAGAACCTGCGCCGCACGGCCCGCCGCGGCCTACTGCTGGAAGAATTTGGTGACGCGGGAAATGCTGTTGACCTGGCGGGAGTGCACCTGGGCATAAACCGCCCACAAGCCATTGCGCCGTACACCCACGATGGTGACATCCTCGTTGCCTTCGTTGTAGCCAAAGCCGCCGGAGCCGAAAAACCTGAAGCTGCCCGCCGCCTGCCCGGCAAATGCACCTGTGTTGGACAGCGTGGCGGCCAGCACGGCATGGTTGGTCGCACCTCTGGGCTGGATATGTTTCATCAACACGCCGCCCGGGCTGTCGGCGCAGCAAAAACTGCAGCCATTGAGCAGCGTGGTGATCATGAGGTCCGACCCACCCTGGACCGCACCACCGGCCAGCGCGGTGAAGTTGGGCACCGTGGTCGCCAGCTCGGCCGGCACCAGCCAGACGGACGTGGCCGCCAGGTTCTGCGCCAGTACATTGTTGTCACCGGGCGCCAGCTGGAACAGCATCGAATGCGGCACGAAGTTCAGCACCTTGGAGCCTTTGGTGAAACAGCCCGCGCCCCAGCGCAACGCCCGCGTGTTGTCGTTGTTGTCCACCGCGCCGCCAAAGTAGTAGTTGGCCAGCCCGAACACGGCGCTGGGCAGCACGTAGTTTTTCAGGTAGTGGCTTTTCAGGAATGTTTTGGGATTGGCCCGCAACAAGGCGAGCAGGGCGGCATAGTTCATGGTCGGCGCTCCTGGTATGACCGGGCGATGTTTACACAAAGCAACGCTTTGTTGATCGTGAAATATCACCCGTGTAGGACAAAAGCGCGTCAAAGCCCTCCCTGCAGGGGTTTGGCCAACCAAACTAAACCTATCGCGTTATAAAGTTGTCGACGGCGTCGACCGGAAAGGGGCCCGCGGGGCCCACAACAACTCAACCAAAAAGAGGCGACACGATGAACACTCCCCTGCATTCACGCTTTTCCCCACTGTCCCTGGTGCTGATGGCCACCCTGGCGGTCGGTTCCGCCTGGGCTGAAAAACCAGAATGGGCCGGCCAGGGCAAAGAGGGCAAACACGAACAGAAAGAAAACCACGGAAAGAACCACGGAAAGAACCGCGGCGGCGACAAAGAGGACGGGCCAGCCCGTGTGGCGCCAGCCCAAATCAGCATTGGCGCCTACTTCGGCGCACCGCAACGTGTGGTGGTGCAGGAGTACTACGGCAAGCAATACCGCGCCGGGCATTGCCCTCCCGGCCTGGCGAAAAAGAACAACGGTTGCCTGCCTCCCGGCCAGGCCAAAAAGTGGGCCGTCGGCCAGCACCTGCCGCGCGATGTGGTGTATTACCCCGTGCCGCAAACCGTCGTGCGGCAACTGGGCGTTGCGCCTGCGGGCCACAAATATGTGCGGGTGGCAGCCGACATCCTGCTGATCGCCGTCGGCACCGGCCTGATCGTGGACGCGATCCAGGACCTGGGCCGGGTCTGATCCGTGTGACTTTCCCGGTGCAGCCCGTTCCCCTCGCCCCTGAATTCTGAGCCGACATGGAACGCGCGCCGCACCCCTTGCTGGGCAGCCTGGTTCGAAGTATCTGGCTCAGCGCGCCGGGCGCGGCGCGGGGACCGGCCGCTGCGACGCATGAGCGCATGATGCCGACCGGCGAGATGCACCTGGTGTTCCGCCTGGACGGGCCCGCTGTCCGGATCGCACCCGACCTTGCCAGCCCCGCCACCGAGGACCTGGGCCACGCCCTGGTCAATGGCGCGCGCGCCGGCGCCTACTGCAAGGAAGTTTCGGAAAAATCGGTGTCCATCGGTGTGCAGTTGCGGCCGGGCGCCGCCCGCGCCCTGCTGGGCGTGCCGGCTGATGAACTGGCCGGCCGCCATCTTCGGCTCGAAGACCTCTGGGGCGCGGATGCCGCCTTGATGCGTGAGCAACTCATGGCCGAAGGCTCCGCCGCTGACAAACTTCACCGTCTGGAAACCCTTCTGCTGCAGCGGCTGCGGGCCAGGCCTGCGCAAGCACTGCACGCGGCAGTCGCGGCGGCCTTGCCGCCACTGCGCGCCGGCCGCAGCGTGAATGACCTGGTCCGGCAAAGTGGCTACAGCCACCGGCAATTCATACGCCTGTTTTCACAGGCTGTCGGGTTGCCGCCCCGGCTTTACGCCCGAGTCCTGCGTTTTCAGAACGCCCTGCAACTGATGCAGGGCCAGGGCCTGCATCGCCCCCTTCTGGCCGATGTCGCGCTGCACGCAGGCTACAGCGACCAGCCGCATTTCAACCGTGACTTCAGGGAATTTTCGGGCCTGACGCCCGAGCAGTACCGGGCGGCCCGCCCGGTGACGCCCAACCACGTGCCTGTGGCCCTGCCCGGGCGGTGATGTCAATTCTGTTCAATACCCCTCCCGGCAAACGGTCCTAAACTGCAGGCGAGATGCATGGCCGCTTTCGGCGCGACCTGCCCTGTTGCCTTCTGGAGGACCCCATGGCCATTCACGAGTTGTTTGCTTACATCCACGTCAAGGACACCGCTGCGGCGATCGACTTCTACACACGCGTTTTCGGCGCGACCGAAAAGTTTCGCCTGGTCGAACCCGGCGGGCGCATCGGCCATGCGGAGCTGGACTTCAATGGCGCCACGCTGATGGTCTCGGACGAATACCCGGAACTGGGAATCCAGGCGCCGCAGGCCGGCGCCCCGGCAGCGGTCAGCCTGCACCTTCATGTGGACAATTGCGACGCCGTGATAACCCGGGCGCTGCAGGCCGGCGCGACGCTGGAGATGGCCGCACAGGACCATTTTTATGGGGAACGCTCGGGCAATTTCCGCGACCCCTTCGGCCACCGCTGGAACGTCGGGCACCACATCGAGGATGTTTCGCCCGGGGAGATGCAGCGGCGCTACACGGCGATGATGGACAGCCCGCCCGCCTGAACAAACTATAAAAAATAGAGCGGCAAATGGCCGGCGTGAAAGGGCTGCGTGTCAATTTGACCGCAAACCAGGAGCTGCGCGCACTCAGTCGGCCGGCGAACGCGTCTGGTTGAGCACCCGCTGCAAGGTCTGCAGCAATTCCTCATTGGAGGTCTGGGCCTTGAGCAGCACGGCGGCCACCCGTGCGCTCTGGCGCCTGTCCACCTCGCTGGCCGAGAACACCACCACAGGCGGCGGCAAGGTCAGCGCCTCGATGTCTGTCAGCAAGTCCCAGCCTGAACCTCCCCCCAGCGACAGGTCCAGCAGGACCAGATCGAAGTGTTGCTGCTTCAGTTGCAAGCGCGCCTCCTGCAGGGTGACGGAAAACTCGAAGGTGGCGAAGTCCTGCGCAATGGCCGCGATGATGCGCTGGATGTCGAGGTCGTCTTCCACGTGCAGGATGCGCGGCTTGCTGCCGGCGCCGGCAATCGCGCGCCGCAGGCCCTGGATCAGCAGGTTCTCGTCAATCGGTTTGTCCAGCCAGTCCGACACGGACAGGGGCTGGTTGTTGAACTGCAGTTGCCCATCCGTGGCGCTGGCCGAAACGACCATGATGGGCAGGTTACGTGTCGCGTCCTGGCTGCGCAGGGTGCGGATCAGGGTGAGCCCATCGGCGTCGGGCAGCTTGAGGTCCACCGTCATGGCGGCATACACCGCGCCCTGCGCCAGCCTGGCCTGCGCCTGCGCAGCGTTGTAGGCCAGATCAGCGTCGAATCCGCCCTTGTCCAGCATCATGGCGATCAGCCTTGCGATGTCAGGGTCGTCCTCACAAATGAGGATGCGGGGTCGCAGCGACACACCCGGCGGGCCGGGCGGATAAGAAGCCAGCCGGGACGCGGAATCTGCGGGCAAAGCCTCGGACTCCTGCCACTCGGGCAACTCGAAGAAAAAGGTCGTGCCCTTGCCCGCTTCGGTCTCAAAGCCGATGGTGCCCCCCAGGCGCTCGATGATCGCCCGCGAGATATTCAGGCCCAGCCCGGTGCCGCCTTTCTGGCGGGTGTCGGACGAGTCGGCCTGGGAAAATTTCTGGAAGATGCGCTTGCGAAACTCTTCGGGAATGCCTGGGCCCCGGTCGTGCACCTCGGCACGCACACGGCCGCTGGCGCGCAGGACACGCACCTCCACCGGCACACCGGGAGGCGAGAACTTCATCGCATTGGACAGCAGGTTGGTCACAACCTGGGTCAGGCGATCGCTGTCGGCATTGATGCGCAGGTCCCCATCTTCCGGGAAGACCAGGCTCAGGCCGACCTGCTGCGCAGCGCCAAAACCCTCATTGGCAGCCAGCGCCTGCAGCAGCAAAGGCTTGAGCTGCACGACCTGGAGATCCAGGCGCATCTTGCCGGACTCGATTTTCTCGATGTCCAGGATGTCGTTGATCAGGCGGATCAGACGCTCACAATTGGTCTTGGCGATCTCGACCAGGGTTTTCACCGCATCGGGCAGCTGTCCGGCCACTCCCCCAGAAATCAGCCCGAGTGACCCCCGGATGGAGGTGAGCGGGGTGCGCAATTCATGGCTCACGGTAGAGACGAACTCGCTTTTCATGCGATCGATCCGCTTGAGTTCGGTGACGTCGCTGGCGAGCGAGTAAAAGCCCACCACTTCACCATCCTCATTGCCATCGCCGTAGCGCGGGAAATAATTCACGACGTAGTCGCGGTGGTCGCCGCGAGCGGTCTTCTGGGTGCGCTCGTAGACCACCGGGTAACCCGACATCACCTCGTCAACACGCCCGCTGACCAGGGCATAAAACTCGGGGCCCATGACCTCCAGCATGGTCTTGCCATTGATCTGCTCGCGCGACAGCCCGAACCCTTCTTCGTAGGCCCGGTTGTGAAAGCGGAAGCGCTGGTCGCGGTCAACATAGGCAATCAGGGCCGGCACGGCGTCGGTGATCTCCCGCAACAGGTATTCGTTCGCACGCAAAGCCTCCGTGACGCGGCGCATTTCGGTGTTGTCACGGCCGGTGCCCCGGTAGCCGGTGAAGCGCCCGTTCGCGTCGAAGATCGGCATGCCGCTGATAAACACATGGCGGACCAGTCCGTTGACATCGAGCCGCGTGATCTCGAAATCGCGGAAAACTTCGTGCCGCTCCAGTTGCGCCTTGTGCGCAGCCCACACGCTGTCGTCCATGTTCACATGGTCCAGTTCCCAGCGGGTCTTGCCGATGGGGTCAATCCGTGCGTGGTTGGCCAGGTGGGCATGGCTCACATCGCCTGAAATCTGCACGAAGCGGAAATTTTCGTCCTGTTCCCAGAACCAGTCAGACGACAGCTCGGTGAGCGCGCGAAAGCGCTCTTCATTGTCGCGCAGCACCTGCTCGGTCTGCTTGCGTTCGGTGATGTCCTGTATCTGCGAGATGAAATGCAGCGGGCGCCTGTCGGCGTCGCGCACCAGCGAGCAGCTCAGGTGCGCCCACACGATGCGGCCGGACTTGTGAAAGTAGCGCTTTTCCCACTGGTAGGTCTCGATCTCGCCAGCCAGCGCCCGCGTGCGTTGCTGCACATCGAACTCCACGTCATCGGGATGGGTGACGTCGTAAATGGTCCGGGACAACATTTCGGCTTCGGAGTAACCGAGCATCTGGCAAAAGGCGCTGTTGACCCGCAGCCGGCGTGAGTCCACGCCGATCAGGGCCATGCCGATCGCCGAGTGGTCAAAGGCATTGCTGAACTGCTGGTCGCTGAGAGTGAACGCATCGTTCTCGTTGCTGGCAAGCCCGTCCGCCGAGACCGCGCCGGAGGGTCCGCCGCCGAGCAAATGCCTGGAGCGCGACAACCCGGACAGCGCAATGCTGGTGTCATCGCCGGGCTTGGCCTTGAGCTGCTCGTTGCCGAGTGTGAAGTAAAAGGTGCTGCCCTCTCCGAGTGCGGACTCTGCCCAGATCCTGCCGCCGTGGCGGGTGATGATGCGTTTGACCGTGGCCAGACCGATGCCACTGCCGGAAAACTCCTCGGGTGAATGCAGGCGCTGGAAGGTGCCAAACAGCTTGTCCACGTACGCCATGTCGAAGCCGACCCCGTTGTCCCGGACAAAATAGACCGGCTGCTGGTCGGTGCCTGGCTGCTTGCCGACGGTGATTTCTGCGACCGGGGTTTTCGAGGTGAACTTCCAGGCGTTGGCGATCAGGTTTTGCAGCACCTGGCGCAGCAGCGCCGCGTCTCCCCGCACCACGAGGCCGGGCTCAACCTCGGTCTGCACCCGGCGTCCGGTGTCCCGTTCGGCGTGCTGGCGCAACAACAAGGCGGCCTCTGCGCTGATGTCCATGGGCTCCCAGCTCAGGCTGGTGCGCGAGAGCTGGGCCAGCGACAGCAAGCCGTCTGTCAGTTCGCCCATTCGCTGCACACCGCTGCGTATGCGCGCGAGGTAATGGTTGGCGCGCTCACCGTTGCCGGAGGCCAGCGCTTTTTGCAGCAGGGCGCTGAATCCGTCGATGGAACTCAGCGGGGAGCGCAGGTCATGCGCCACCGAGTAGGAAAACGCCTCGAGCTCCTTGTTCACGGCTTCGAGCTGGGCGGTGCGGCGAAGCACCCGGTTCTCCAGGTCCACGTTGAGCCGGACAATTTCGAGTTCGTCCCGTTTGCGCTTGCTGATGTCGGTGATGGTCGTGACAAAGCCGGTCGGGGCCGGCGTGCCAGGCTCAAACAGCGGCTGGATATTGATCTGCACCCACAAGACCTGGCCATCGGGCTTGCGGTAACAGATCACCACGTCGTTCTGGGCCTTGCCGGTGCGCTGCGCAACAACGCTGGGGATCTCGTCCGTCGGCATCAGCGAGCCGTCTTCACGCAGGGGCTCCCAGTCGGGGGCGACAATGGTCTGACCCTTCATCTCTGCCAGCGTCTTGCCGAGGATGCGTTCTGCGCTTGCATTGCACTCGACAATGCGCCCGCCGGCATCGCGCAGCACCACACCTTCGGCAAGCGCGGCGACAACGGTCCGGAAGCGAGCCTCGCTGGCACGCAGCGCAATCTCCGTCAACTTGCGCTCGGTGATGTCAGAGCCAACACCCCGGTAACCGGCAAAGCGACCGCTACCGTCAAAAAACGGTTCGCCGCTGATGCACAACACGTTAAGCGTGCCATCGGCATTGATGCGTTCGTATTCAAAATCACGGAATGTTTCATGCCGCTCGAGCTGGCGCTTGTGGCCCTCCCACAGCGCCTGGTTGGCCGCACTGTTGTCGATGTCCCAGCGGGTTTGCCCGAGGTAGCTGTTGATCGTGAGCTTGGCCTCACGGGTGTCTCCGCCCGAAAGCACGGTAAAGCGAAACTGGTCGTCGGTTTCCCAATACCAGTCGGACGACAGTTCGGTGAGGCTGCGAAATCGTTCCTGGTTATGGACCAACTGGGCTTCGGCCGCAAGCCGGCGCGTGATGTCGCCGGCAGTGATCAGGATGTGGGTCACCACACCATGGGCATCCTTGATCGGGACCTTGCGCATGTGGACATGGATGACGCCGCGGCCTCTTGTCACGGCAATCCGGTCCGGAAGGTCCTGGGGCACGCCTGCAGCCACCAGTTCCAGGTCCGCTGCATGCATGCGGTCAGCGTCTGCCTTGGGCCAGAGCTCATGCATGGTCCGGCCCATGGCTTCCTCGCGGGGCACGCCATACAACAGCTCCGCAGCCTTGTTCCAGGCGGTGATCCTGAAATCGTTCACCGACTTGAGGTGAACGGCCAGCGGGATGTTGTCGACCACGTTGTCGAGAAAGCGGGCGGCCTGCCGCTCTGCTTCTTCCGAGCGCTTGATCGCGCTGATGTCATACACGGTTCCCCGGTACCCCAGGAAGCGGTTTTCAATGTCGAACACCGGCACGCCGCTGACAGACAGGTAATGCGGCAAGTCATCGCCCAGCACCCGCATGTATTCAAAGTTCCGGAAAGGCTGGTGCGCGTCCATCACGGCCTGGTGCGCCTCCCAGGAGCTGCTGAGGGCCACCGCGCCCTTGAGTTCCCAGCGGCGTTTTCCCAGGTTGCTGTTGCGCTCGATGTCGAGTTTTTCGACAGGCTGTTCGCCGGTGAACCTGACAAAGCGATGCTCGGCATCCTGCTCCCAGTACCAGGATCCGGAAATCGCGGCCAGCTTGAGCAGGCCCGCTGCATTGCTCTGGAGCACCCCGATCTCGCGCTGTTTTTCGGCGAGTTCCAGCCTGAGGCTTTCGTTGGCGCGCGCCAGTTCGGCGGCTTCGGCCTTCAACCGCTCCTGGGCCTGGCGCTGGATTTCATCGGGCTTCAAGCCTGACCTTCCAGGAAGGACGGGCTCGTGCCGGGCCACTGGGCAGCTTCCGGCCGCAGCAAACGCAAGCGAGCAGCCAGCGGGGCGCCGGCAAATCCTTGTTTCATACCCGCGAACCTTCCTTCGGGAGGGAGTGCGTGCCTTGTGAAAAACATGCGCATTATCTAACCAAGTTTGCGGGATGACTGGTTATTTTGTTATAGGGATAAGTCCTCGCTCACTGTGGGACGGAGCGCGCTGCTCCCGCTTGCCCCGGGGACGCGCCTTATTGCAGGGGAATCTTCAGCGCACGGTCTACCGGCACCGAAGCAACGCTGTTTTGCGGGGAACCTTCAATCACGCGGTCGGAATAAGTCAGATAGACCAGTGTGTTGCGTGTGGCATCGACCATGCGAACAATGCGTATTTTCTTGAAGATCAGCGAAATCCGTTCGCTGAAGACCTCCTCCTGCACCGGCAGCGGCTTGACGAAGGACACCGGTCCGACCTGGCGGCAGTCAATGGAGGCCTCCGACCGGTCCTCCGCCAGGCCCACAGCGCCCTTGAGACCCCCGGTTTTGGCCCGGGAGACGTAACAGGTGACGCCCCTGACTTTGGGGTCGTCATGGGCATCCACCACGATTTTGTGGTCAGGCCCTATCCACTTGAAGACCGTGTCCACTTCGCCAATGCTCTCGGCATGCGCGTGCAGGGTTGCTGCGCACAGCAACATGGACAACAGGACGGGTGCGTGTTTCATGGTGGTTCCTTGCAATGGAACCCCCACTATAGTGGCGACCCGCCCGGGGGGCGGTCCTGATCAATAACGCCGCGGGTCGTTGGGGCGGCGATCGTCGCGGTTGCGGACCCCGTCGCCGTCGCGGTCGCGGTCAGCGCGGTTGGGAACCCCGTCCCGGTCCCGGTCACCCTGGTAGGCGCCGCGATGCGGCCGGTGGGGGCCGTTGTCATAGGGGACCGCCACGCAACCAGCCAGGCTGGCGGCGGCAACAAGCAAAAGGACGATGTTTCTCATGGGTGTTCTCCTGGTCGTTTGAATACAGCTCTACAGCTCACAGGCTGCAACCTGATTTAAGGCGCATGGCATGTCTGCGCGGTGTGTTTAAGAGCACGCGCGGTGAAGCTCGTTACCAGATGTGCGTCGCACCGGAAAAGCGGCATGGCTGCAGGAGTAGCATGGATGGTTGATTCCCTTATTCACCGATCCGGATGACCCACTTTCGAACACTTTCCTTTCTTGCCCCCCTGCTGCTCACCGCCCCCTTGCTGCACGCCCAGGGTGCACCCTCAGCCTCCTTCGGTCACCCCATCGTGGGCACCTGGAGCTGGGTCACTTTTGGCGGACGCTGCACTGAAACCTGGCAGTTCAGACACAACCGGACCTTGCTGAGCACCAGCGGCCAGGAGGTCGCTGAAAAGAAGTACGACATTGCCGCCACCGCCGACGCCCAGGGTTTTTACAAGTTGGTGGAAACGGTTGTACGCCAGAACGACAAGCCAGACTGTGCAGGCGCCATGCTGGAGGGGCCTGGTGAACAGAGCACGCGTTTCATCCAGTTCAGCCCGAAAGGCGACAAGTTGCTGGTGTGCCAGGCGGCGGCCCTGAACGCCTGTTTTGGCCCCCTGACCCGGGCACCCTAACCCAGTATCCGAAGGAAACCAACGAGATGAAAATTGCGGGAAACGTGATCGGTTTTTTGATGGTGCTGCTCGGCGCCATCTGGTTTCTGCAGGGCATCAATGTGCTGCCCGGAAGTTTCATGACCGGCCAGACCCAATGGGCGGTGTACGGCGGCTTGTGTTTGGCTGCGGGCCTTGCCCTGCTTTATATCTGCGGCAGGGCCGGACGGACGCCACCGCCCTGATCCGGCCCCCGTCCGCTCAAGCCTGACCGTCGGCTTGGGTGCCGGCGCGGCGGCGGCGCGTGGCAGGCGGCGAAGCCTCCACGTCTGCTTCGGCACGCTTGCTCACATACGAACGGTAAAGCTTGGCTGCCAGCCCCGAAGTGATGGCCAGCACAATCAGTTTGCGTAGCATGCGCCAGACTCCTTAAAAAACGCCGAACAACATCAGAAGAATGATGACGCTGATGGGGACACCGAGTAGCCAGGCAATGATGGGCATTTGTTTCTCCAAGGTTTGATTCAAGAGCCTCAAACATAAGCGCGCACTCGCGCCGCCAGTGCCGGAGTGGGTCCAAAGCAGGGGTAGGGCCACGCCTACACCAGCGCGCCCCTGGCGGTGCTTGAAAATGCCGCCGCACCGCGCACACTGGTTATATTTGGAATTGCGCGGTGCACCGCGTAACGGCTTCCCTTCGGCTCACTGACTCCATAAAACGTCCCATGAAAAAACTCTACAAATATTTCTTTCGCGGACTGATCACCGTGTTGCCGGTGGCGCTGACCCTGTACCTGCTCTACATCTTCCTGGCATGGACGGAAAAACTGACCCTGTGGATCCTGAGCCCCCTGATCGGCAGTTTTTACCGGCCGGGCATGGGCCTGGTCTCGGGTGTGTTGATCATCCTGCTGATCGGCTACCTGGTCTCCAAACCCGGCATTCGCAAGCTGCTCTCATTTGCCGAGTTGCCGTTTACCAACCTGCCAGTGGTCAAAAGCATCTACAGCTCATTGAAAAGTTTCGCCGATTATTTTTCGCCCACAGGCAAGCCCGGTGAACAAAGCGTTGTGATCCTGCGCATGCCCGGGCACCCGATGGAAATTGTGGGCCTGATCACACGCCGCAGCTTTGCCGACCTGCCCGAAGGATTCCTGCCGGGCGAACGCGTGGCGGTGTACCTGCCCATGGGCTACATGATCGGCGGTTACACCGTGTTCGTGCCTGTGGAATGGGTGCAACCGATCAACATGTCAGTCGAGGAGGCCATGCGCTCATCGCTGATTGCCTGGATGGCGCGGCCGTCCGACGCTGCGCCCGGAGCCCGACCGTCACCCTGAACACTTCGGAAAGAACAGAAAGGGAGAGTTCCATGGGCCTGAAAGCCTATGCCTATATGGACCGGCTGGCGGCACGACCTGCCGCCGTGAAGCTTTAGGGCGGCTTGAAGACGGACAAAAAAAAAAGGGGCCCAAGGCCCCTTTTTTCAGTGCGCCGGACGCGAAGGACCGGGGCCACGGCCGGCAATGTGCCGGAAAGTGATGCGGCCCTTGCTGAGGTCGTAAGGCGACAGCTCCAGCGACACCTGGTCGCCGGCGAGGATACGGATGTGGTTCTTGCGCATCTTGCCAGAGGTGTAAGCCACCAGCTTGTGGCCGTTGTCCAGCGTCACGCGAAACCGCGAGTCGGGCAGAACCTCGTTGACCAGCCCGTGCATTTCAATCAGTTCTTCTTTTGCCATGATGTAACTCCTTGGAAATTTGAAAAATGTCTGTGCGGGTCTGCCTGAAGCTCAAGCGCAAACCGGTGCCGAACGTTCGTGAATCCAGCCCAGCGCATGCTCGGTGGCGTAATGCACGGCGGCTGCCGCGCTGTCGAAAAGTCCGCTGAAACGCATCACGCGGTCGTGCGTGGCGCTGCCACGCCCGGACCGGATGGATACGGATGCAGCGTATCGGCCTTCGCCCTGGGGCTTGGCCAGCGGAGAGACAAGATACTTGCCTACCGCGATGTTGTTGTGATCAATCGTCATAAAACTCTGTACCGGGTATGGTTCCCGGCTTGATAAAGGGAGAAATAAACGGCTTGCGAGCAAGCCAACGGGTATCGGGTCTGCCTGTCCTGCCTGGAGGGGCCGGTCAGGTGAGCCTTGAGTGGGCACCGTTGGGAGAAGTGCTCGCTAGGAAATGGAACAGTGTTGAGGGGGTTCAATGCTGTGGCGGCACTGAAGACACTGTGAATCCGGGCTCTGAGAAGCGCCGCATTTGAGAAGGAAGCCAGAAAGAGGGACTTCGTTTTAAAAGGCTGATGCGTTACCGAAGCTCCTATTGTAACCGTTAACACGCTGCCCTGCACGGGCCGCCCCCGCCCCTACCCGGCTGTCGAAAAACCCTTACAAGCCGGGGCCGTTGAGTCCCCCACACTGAATGTTCAGGCCGTCAGCCGACGGCTTTCATCCTGGCGAAGAGGCAGTAAGTTGCCCTTCGCTCCCAAGAAGGAACAGCATGCAAGTTCAAGTCAACACGAACCACAGCATTGAAGGCCGGGAGGCGCTGGAGCGCTGGGCCCGGGAAGAGCTCAGCCAGGCGCTGGACCGCTTCAGCCATGAGATTACCCGCGTGGAGGTTCACCTCAGCAACGAAAGCAGCGCCACAGGGGGAGATGCCGACAAGCGCTGCCTGATGGAGGCGCGGCTGGCCAGCCACCCACCCGTGGCGGTCAGCCACCATGCCGGCGGCATCGACGAGGCCTTTCGGGGCGCCGAAGACAAGCTCAAACGCGCGCTCGACAGTTTGCTGGGTCGGCAGAAAAACCACCGGGACCGCGACTCCATCCGCCGCGGTGTGGAGCTGGTTGCAAACGATTCGCTACCAAATTCATAGCTAAGCAGGTCCGTCCGACGGGGGCTAACGCCCGAAATTCCTCAAAAACCCCGGGGTGGCGGCCTCAGGCCTCGAATTGGGGATGCAATTGCCGGATACGGCTCATGGCCATGCCGGCTGCGGCGGTTCGGGTCTCCACGCCGAGCTTGGCGAAGACGCGTTCCAGGTGTTTTTTGACCGTCATGGGGCTGGTGCCCAGGATATCGCCGATGTCACGGTTGATCTTGCCCTTGACCACCCAGTACAGCACCTCGGCTTCGCGCGCGGTGAGCTTGAAGCTCAGACTCATGGCCTGGATCACGGTGTCGTCCGACTCCTCGCGCATGATGATCAGCCAGTCGTCGTCGCCGGTCTGCTGGTGCAGGCGAAAGGTCAGGCGGCGCGCGCCCGAGGCTGTGCTGTCGCAGTTCAGGCGCGGTGGCTCGATCTGCCGCTCGGCGTCGGGCAGGTTGCGGCGCAGCCAGACCAGCACCGGTTCCGGCGTTTGCGGCGCGCTTGTGCCGTAATACTGCAGCAGCAGCTCACGCGCCAGCGGCGTCTGCCACATCAGCTTGCCGTCGCTGACGCGCACCGTGATGGTGGCGTAGCCGAAAGCGTCCAGGGCGTTGCGCGCCTGGCGTTTCTCCCGCGCGCTCTGCAGGTGAACGCCGATGCGCGCCAGCACCTCCTTGGGCTTGATCGGTTTGGTCACATAGTCCACCCCGCCCGAGTCCAGCGCAGCCACCAGGTACTCGGTTTCGGTCAGGCCGGTCATAAAAATGATGGGAATATGCGCAGTGCGGGCGTCGGCCTTCAGGCGCTTGGCGACTTCAAAACCGTCCATGCCGGGCATCATGGCGTCGAGCAGCACGATGTCGGGCAGGGCCTGCGCCGCGCGCTGCAAGGCCGCCTCGCCATGGGTGGCGACCAGCACCGTGAAGCCGGATTCGTCCAGCGCGTCGTGCAGCACCGACAGGTTGTCGGGCACGTCGTCGACGATCAGCACCACATCGCTGTTGGCGCGATCCAGTGTGTGGGCCAGCGAGCGGTCGTTCATGTCGGCATCCGGTTGAGCTGCTGGCTCATGGTCTCGAACTGGAACTGGCGCGCCAGGTTGCGCATTTCGGCGGCGAAACCGGCGCTTTCCGGTTGCGCCCTTTCAATGTCATCCAGGGTGTTCATGATGCCGCGGAAATAGCCGAGGTTGACCACCTCGCGCAAGGCATCCAGCTGTGCAGCCGGGGGATAGATGCGCGGCGGCACCGCCTGGGCAGGCACCGCCGGAGCATGCACCGGCGCTTCCAGCCACACGAGTTGCAAACGACGCTCCAGCCAGTCCAGCAATTCGCTGTGACGCACCGGCTTGAGGATGAAGTCTTCCGGACGAATGCCCACATCGTTGTCCAGCCCCTTGTCGAAAGCGTTGGCAGAAACGATCGCCAGATGGACGCCGGCATGGCCTGCGGTCCGGATGCGGCGCAGTGTCTCCCAGCCATCGATACCTGGCATGGCCAGGTCCATCAGGATCACCTCGGGCCGGTACCCGGCGGCCAACAGGTCCAGGCAGTCGTGGCCGCTGGCGGCGGTGCGCAGCTCAAAGCCCAGCGGTTCCAGCACATTGACCAGCAACTCACGGTCAGCCTCTTCGTTGTCCACCACCAGCACGCGGCGGCGCGGGCCGACGTAACCGTACCGCGCTTTGTGGGCCCGGGACGACGGCACGGGCAAGGCGGCGCCGGGGGCAACCCGGACCTCGGGCAAAAACAGCTTGACGCGAAATACCGAGCCGACCTCCGGCGTGCTGGCCACGGTCAGCTCGCCCCCCATCAGGTCGGTCAGCATCTTGGCGATGGTCAGGCCCAGGCCCGCGCCGGGCGCCGCCGGCCCGGGCGTGGAAGCCCGCGTGAACGGCTCGAAAATCCGTTCTATCTCCTGCGCGGAAAGGCCGGGACCGGTGTCCTCGATCTCGATGCTGGCCATCTCGCGCGCGTACTTCAGGCGCAGGCTGATGCGGCCGCTGGACGTGAACTTGATGGCGTTGCCCAGCAGGTTGATCAGGATTTGCCGCACGCGTTTTTCGTCGGCGCGCACCACCACCGGCAAGCTGCCTTCAGACTCGAAGTGAAAGCCCAGGCCCTTGGCCTGCGCCTCGAGTTCAAACATGCCGGTGAGCTCCTGCACAAAGTCGGTGAAGTGCATGGGTTTGACATTGAGCGTGAGTTTGCCGCTTTCGATGCGGGCGATGTCCAGGGTGCCTTCGATCAGCGACAGCAGGTGTTCGCCGCCGCGCCTGATCACGCCCACGGCCTGCTGCCGGTGCGGCGGAATCGACGTGTCTTCGCCCATGAGCTGCGCGTACCCGAGGATGCTGTTGAGCGGCGTGCGCAATTCATGGCTGATCGCGCTGATGTAGCGGCTCTTGGCCTGGTTGGCCAGGTCGGCCGCATGCCTGGCCTGCTCCGCCGTCAGTTTGGCCTGCTGCAGCGCCTCGTCGGTCTGGCGGTGGGATTCGATTTCCTTCATCAGCAAATGCGTCTGGCGGTTCGACTCTTCCTGCGCCACCTGCCGGCTCTTGTGCGCCAGCACCAGCCACCAGGCGACCAGGCCGGCAATCACCAGCAGGGCCATATAGGCTTTCAAAAACCCCGAGCGCAAGGCAGCCGCCGGAGCCTCCATCACCTCCATGTCGGTCGCCGCCATCAGCAGCGCCGTCAGCTCCTGCCGGTACAACAGCCCGAACACGCTGGCCAGCAGCGGCACAACGATCAGCATCAGCAGCAGGAAGTGGCCCAGGCCGGTGTCCAGATAAGGCCAGATGCGACGCGGCAACAGCCAGCGCAGGGTGGCGGACCACTGCGCCGACAGGCTGGCCTGCGGCTTGCACAAATCGCCGCAACGCGCGTCCAGCGTGCAACACAGCGAGCAGATCGGGCCCTGGTAAGCCGGGCAATGCGCCATGTCCGGGCCTTCGTAGTCACGCTCGCAAATCACACAGCGCTTCAGCGCGTAAGGCTTGTAGTTGCCCTGGGCATCGGTCTCGGGCGCCTCGCCCTGCCGCGCGATGTAATAACGCCCTTTGGTCGCCCACGCAATCAGCGGCGAGGTGATGAAGGCCGTGCCCAGCGCGATCAGCGCCGAAAAGGCCTGCGCCAGCGGGCCGAACAGCCCCAGGTGTGCCGCCACCGACAGCACCGAGGCCAGGGCCATCGCCCCCACGCCGACCGGGTTGATGTCGTAAAGATGCGCCCGCTTGAATTCGATGCCTTTGGGCGACAGGCCCAGCGGCTTGTTGATGACGAGGTCGGCGACGACCGCCATCATCCAGGCAATCGCAATGTTGGAGTACAGGCCCAGCACGTCGCCCAGCGCCTGGAACACATCCATCTCCATCAGCATGAAGGCGATCAGGGTGTTGAACACCACCCACACCACACGCCCGGGGTGGCTGTGGGTCAGGCGCGAAAAGAAGTTGGACCAGGCCAGCGAGCCGGCGTAGGCATTGGTGACGTTGATCTTGAGCTGCGAAATCACCACAAACAGCGCGGTGGCAGCCACGGCCCAACCGTATTGCGGGAAAACGTATTCGTAGGCGGCCAGGTACATCTGGTTCGGGTCCACCGCGCGGTCCAGCGGCACCATGTGCTGGATCGCCAGGTAGGCCAAAAAAGCGCCGCCCAGCATCTTCACCACACCCAGTACGACCCAGCCCGGCCCCCCGGCCAGCACACTGGCCCACCAGCGGCGCCTGGTCGCATCGGTGCGCACTGGCATGAAGCGCAGGTAGTCGGCCTGCTCGCCCATTTGGGTGATCAGGGCAATGCCGACAGTTAATGCAGCACCAAACAGGTGCAAATCAAAACCCGAATTGGCCCCTTTTTCACCTTTGTAGTGCGTTATTCCGGCAAATGCACCCGGGTCACGCACCAAAACGTAGATAAAAGGCACCACCAGCATCACCAGCCACAGGGGCTGGGTCCAGACCTGCAGCCGGCTGATCACGGACACGCCGTACGTGACCAGCGGAATCACCACCAGCGCGCAAATCAAATACCCCCAGCTCGGCGGAATGCCCAGCGCCAGTTCCAGCGCATAGGCCATGACCGCCGCCTCCAGCGCAAAAAAGATGAAGGTGAAGGACGCGTAGATCAGCGAGGTCAGCGTGGAGCCGATGTAACCGAAACCAGCGCCGCGCGTCAGCAGGTCCATGTCCACGCCGTAACGCGCTGCGTAGATGCTAATGGGGAGGCCGGCCATGAAGATGATCAGCCCGGTGGCAACGATGGCCCAGAAGGCATTGGTGAAACCGTACTGCACCAGCAGGGTGGCGCCCACGGCTTCGAGGATCAGGAAGGAGGCCGCGCCGAAGGCGGTGTTGGCGACGCGCCACTCGGACCACTTGCGAAACCGCTGCGGCGTGAAGCGCAGCGCATAGTCTTCCATGGTCTCGCTGGCGACCCAGCTGTTGTAGTCACGCCTGACCTTGATGATGCGCTGCACCGGCGCTTCGGCCTCGCCCGCAGGCAGCGGCGCAGGCGCCCACGGCGGCACGGCCTGCGCGGGCAGGGGCAGCGGAGCGGCGGAGGTGTCCATGGGTGGGTGATGTCAATACGGCACAAGGCGAAGCCTGCTGAAGTGCAGATTCCATGCCACAGAGGGAAAACCAGGGCCGCGCGGGCGATTCCTGTGGCACCATTCTTGCACCCCGGCACACCCAAGCTGCCGCAGCCGTCCCCCGGAGAGACCATGGAACTGACCCCCAGAGAAAAAGACAAGCTGCTGATCTTCACGGCCGCCCTGCTGGCCGAACGCCGCCAAGCCCGCGGCCTGAAACTCAACTACCCCGAGGCCGTCGCGCTGATCAGCGCCGCCGTGATGGAAGGCGCACGCGACGGCAAAACCGTGGCGCAGCTCATGAGCGAGGGCCGGACCATTCTGAGCCGCGCCGATGTGATGGAGGGCATCCCCGAGATGATCCCCGACATCCAGGTCGAAGCCACCTTCCCTGACGGGACCAAACTCGTCACCGTTCACCAGCCGATTGTTTGAACACCACCGAGATCGACACCATGCAAACCAAACTTAAATCCGCTCTGTTTTTGATAGCTGCCTGCGCCCTGTCGGCGGGGGCCGGCGCCCATCCGGGCCATGAGGACACCGGCGGCGTGGCGCTGAGCCATGCCCACACCTTTTTCAGCGGCTTCATGCACCCGCTGACCGGCCTGGACCACCTCGCCGCCATGGTGGCGGTCGGCCTGTGGAGCGCGCTGGCCGCGCGCCGTGCCTGGCCTGACCTGCTGTGGGCGCCGCTGGGCTTTGCCGCCATGCTGCTGGCGGGCGCGGTGCTCGGCCTGCAGGCTGTGCACTTGCCCGCCGTCGAGCCCATGATCGCCGCCTCGCTGCTGGTCCTGGGCCTGCTGGTGCTGACGCGCTGGCGTGTGCCCGGTGTCGCTGCAGCGGCCCTGGTCGGCGTGTTCGCGGTGTTCCACGGCCTGGCCCACGGTTACGAACTGGCCGGTGACGCGAATGCGCTGCCGGTGGTGGCCGGCATGCTGGCCGCCACCCTGTTGCTACACGCTGCCGGCGTAGCCGCAGGCTGGGCCTTGCGCCACGCCAATGTCTGGGCGCCACGCCTGGCCGGGGCGAGCGTCGCCATCTTTGGTCTGGCCCTGCTCGGCCGTCTGGCTTGAAGGCCCGCCCATGATTCCCGGCGAACTGATCACCGACGGCCCCGACCATGAACTCAACAGCGGACGCCGCACCCTGACCGTGGTGGTGCAGAACAGCGCCGACCGACCCATCCAGGTCGGCTCGCACTACCACTTCGCCGAAACCAACGGCGCGCTGGCCTTTGACCGCGCTGCGGCGCAGGGTATGCGCCTGAACATCGCCTCCGGGACGGCTGTGCGTTTCGAACCGGGGCAGCAGCGCACCGTCGAACTGGTGGACTTTGCGGGCGAACGAAAAATTTACGGCTTTCGCGGGCTGGTGCAGGGGAAAGTTTGATGGCAACCATTGGCAGACGTGCTTACGCAGAAATGTTCGGCCCCACCGTGGGCGACCGCCTGCGCCTGTCCGACACCGAGCTGGTGGTTGAGGTCGAGGCGGACTACACCCTGCGTGCCGGCAGTTATGGCGAAGAAGTGAAATTCGGCGGCGGCAAGACGATTCGCGAC
>Ga0307516_10002217_pt1 | contig 26307 bp, 31 predicted proteins | sample 19_EM_MG_FD_203310 | JGI IMG/M metagenome (GOLD analysis project Ga0307516, IMG submission 203310) | Populus trichocarpa ectomycorrhiza microbial communities from riparian zone in the Pacific Northwest, United States - 19_EM | ecosystem: Host-associated > Plants > Roots > Unclassified | place...
GCCTGCATGGACGCAACGACATCACCGAGGCCACCCGCTGGGCCACCCGCAACACAGCCCGACCATTCGCCATCCTCGGACTCACACCATGATCCACGATCATAAAACGGCCGTGCGTACACCGTCTCCTCCTCGCCGGGCGGCGACGGGGCCGCCTCCACCGGCGGCACGGAGAGCGCATCCGCGATGATCTGCGGCACCGAGTTCCATCCAGGCCACCAACGCCACCGTCAACCGTCACTCCGGGGGCTGCCACGTGTGTGTTTCCGGCATCCAGGTTCCCGTGGCGGTTCCGGACAGGACAGGGTTGAGGAAGTCCGCGACGAAGGCGACGGCTTCGTCCGCTTCGGGGTAGGCGTCCGCTTCTGGTACACCGAGTTTCGCCGCCTCGCGGGCGACTTTACGGTAGCCCGCTCGCCACGTTTCGGCTGGAAGGTGGAGTGCTGTGGCGTCCTGCTGCGCCATCCCGGGGCGCAGGCGCCGCTGCGCGCATGCCCGGATGACGTCGCCGGCCTCGATGACCTCTGAGTTGACGATCGTGACCAGATCAAGGAGGTCACGGAATCGGCTTGATGGCGTGCCGGAAGGCTGCACCTCCGTCATCCCTGCCCACTTGTCGGCGACATGGTCGGCGGGATGCACGGTCCGGTACGGCAGGGCTTTCCAGCCATACGCGTCGGCGGCGGTCGGCGATGCCGGGGCAAGAACAGGGTCGCAGGTCAGCTCAGTGTCCTGGACGACTTCCATCTTTACCGTTTCCCACACGCGCGAGCCCACGTACATCTCGTACTTCACGCGTATCGCTGTCTTTCCCTGCGCTTTGACCTCTTCCACAGTTCCTCGGCGGAAACGGACCCCGTCGTGAAGGTCTGCGGAGGCCGCCGCGTCGAGATCGGCAAGGACTTCGCTGATGCTTCCGGCGCCGGTTGCGGCGTCGAGGTCGAGCGTCTTACGAGCCGTGTAGCCCAGAACAGCTCTGCGGCTCGCGAGCGCGGTGCCACCTTTCAGGATCCAGCTGCGGTGCGGATCACTCATGAGGCGCTGCATCAGCCGGTCGATGGCAATACTGCGCCGGACGTGATCCAGGGGCTGACCTACCTCCCGAGCGATACGTTGACTTCGATCGGACAACGCCCTCGCGAGATCACCAGATGGGTTCGAATGGTCGGCAAGAGGGTGCTCAGGAGTCACTGGCAGGCCGCGCAGCAGCAGGTCCCACACCACGAGAGCTTGCGGTGTGGGAGGGTCCACTGCCCATGCACCGCTTAAAGCGATGACGAGGCGCTCGCCGTCAGGCCCATACTCGGCGATTGCGCTGGCTTTCTGGTCGGCGAGAAACTCTCCGGGCGCCACGGGGTGGTCACCAGCGACGCCGGACTTCGACAGCTTCGCGAAGACGGATCGAACGCGGGCTTGTGGTACCCGGGCTACCGCAGAGACATACGCTGTTGCGGCGCGATCCCCACGGGTCGCGGTCACGCGGCGAACGTCCGCACGTCTTGCGGAGCGGGCTCCGCATAGCCGGCGGCCTGGAGCAGCGCGTTAAGCACCATCGTTCCCGACGCCGCGCCACGCATGCCAAGCCGACCGCCTTTGCCCTCAAGGTAGCGCGCTAGACCGGCGGGGGTTTCGCGGCGGCCCGCCAGTAGATCCGCGGCGACTTTCCCCACATGAGCGGGGTCATGGCCTCCTATGCGGTCATCCAGCAGATCAGCAACGGTTCGCCCAGGCGCGGTGACCGGTAGCCCGCTGACCACGGTGACATCGGCACTGTCGAGGTTACGGACCCGATACCGGACATCCTGCTGCCGGGTCCAGCGGCGTTGCGAGACGGTGATGTCCACCGGCCATGCCGACAGGTCGCCGGCTTGCCAGACTTGCGCTGCTGCCGCATGAGAAAGAACTGGCCCCTCGGCCAGGTCAGCGTCAGGATCGCGTTCAGGATCGGTAGCCAGCCATGCAGCCCTCAGATCCAGCAGATCCGGAACATTACCTCTCATGAGGTAGATACCGCGACGAAGCGGAATGATCACCTCAGCTCGCGCGAGCCTACCCAGAGCGGCACGGCTGATCCCTCGCGCAGCGGCCTGGGCAGTGCTGACAAGCCCGGTCTGCTGCTCCGCTATCGCCACCAGTGTCGCGAAACGTCGCGCTTCCATGCAGCTAATGTACGGCTCAGCGATACAAACGTCCACCCAACCTGCGATCTGTGGGGCGCCCCGCGCCCATCACGGTGCCGCAGAGGGCACGATCTCATCGATGCCGGGGCGCCGCCTGCCGCTACGGAGAGTGACTCAGATTGCCGACAGTCCCGCATTCCGTCACTTTGAGCAAGAAACGTGCGCCGCCCTCAGACGCGCTCGCCAATACCGAGCCGCGCGTGGACAGCCTGAGCCCGTTCCGCAGCCGCGCTGGCGCCGTAGCGGCGTGGCATCTCCTCCGAAGACCAGCCCATCAGCAGCATCAGATCCCCGGTATCACCACCGGCCAGTTTCCACTCGTGCGCGAAGCTATGCCGCCACCGCTGCGCATGCACACGCTCAACCCCGGCCCTGTCCCCCAGCTTTTTGAGGCGGATCTTGATGCCGTTCGGCTTCAACGCCCGGGCGCCCTTCGCGGCGATCCACAACTGATCGATGCCAGCGAGGCCAGAACGCCGGCTGCGTGCCCGCACATACCGGCGCAGAGCACCGGCCGTCTTCGCTCCGAACCGCACCCGTCGCTGCTTGCCACCCTTACCGGTCAGCACCACCGAGTCGGTATCCAGATCAACGTCGGACAGCAGCAGATCACCGATCTCCGACAGACGCCCGCCCGTGTTGTAGAACATCCGCACCAACGCCTGGTCACGCAACTGCACGAAGCCGCCCCCCTGGCAGACCTCGAGAATCCGTCGCGTCTCCTCATCACTGATGACCTCGACAAGCTTCTGCACGGCCTTCGGCTGCGGCACCTCGACCATCGGCGACCGCTCCACCTCACCCTCGGCGACGAGCCAGCGAAAGAACTGCTGCAACGCCTTGTACTTGTTCAGCCCCGTCCCCGCCGAACTGGTCTCGATCACCGATGCCTGAAACGCCACCACCTGCCGGCCGTCCACCAGGCTCGGATCAGAAGCACCACCCACCTCCGGCATCCACTCACCCAGATACGCCGCCAACTGCGACGCCGCAAGCACATAGTTGTACCGGGTGGTCTCCGGATGATTCCCGGCCCGCAACGACCGATCCCAGTCCCGCAGCAGCACGGTCCAGGCCTCATCCCGGACACCCGCGAGAAGATTCTCGATCTTCAATGCCTGCTCCCGAGTCAAGGAGTCGCTGACCGGCGTCGCAACCGCCCGAGTCAAGGGGTCGCACTGCGACGTGCACACATCTCCCAGTTGAGTACTGCTGAGGAGCGGTTCCGGCTCACGAGTAAAGGGTGGCGCCGACGGGCCGCTGGCTTCAAGGCCGTACACCCGAAGGAGCTACACACCCCGTTGACCTGCGGCAATACGCACCAGAACCTGAACGGCCGACTGAATCTCCAGAGCAGAAAATCGCCGAGTAAAGGAGTCCACCACAACGACTACTTGAACCAACGAAAGAGGCCCTGAGCTGCGGAAACACCCTCCGAAAGTCCGCCTCGGAGCCCTTGCGCGAGAGTCGAGTAAAGGGCTCCACAGGCGACTTACATCGTTCAGCATAAATGAAAAGAACGCCCCCTCAGGCTTCTGACCTGCGAAGACGTTCTCAAAAGTCGGGCTGACAGGATTTGAACCTGCGACCCCTTGACCCCCAGGACATGCAAGGCTCAGCGGCGTGCTCAGTGACGTTTTCCCAGGTCGTCGAGAAGCATATCATGCCGAGTAAAGGTGTCGCTATCAACTCCCCTCGGAAGAGTTCCTGCCAGCCAGTCTACCTGCACCTTTACAAGATCAGTTCTGTCAGAATGCTTTTCCCAGGTGAATCGTGTGCCCGATGCCCACATCGCACAAGCTTGTTCGAGGCCATCGAGCGGCGCGCTAATCACCAACGGCATGGAACCCTTTACTCGGCGCCAGCCTGTGTCGCCAGAAGCGATATTCCGGCCCACTTCTCACCGCCGAGGTATCGGGGCAGACGCCCTGCGTCGAGACGCCGAGTTGCCGCCGTACCCCGTTGATGATTGGACTCGCGGAAGTCGCTCCTGCAGCTCTATCAAAGCTCGGAGCAAATCGCTTTATGTGTTGGATATCCATTTCACATCCGCCTGATCTTGTACGAGGGGCTGCTGTGCCGGTCCGGCGCATCGTTCAAGCCGCGAGCAACGGTGTCGGTGGCGTTACCAGGTCGGCGATCTGGTGAGCGGCTCGCCGGCGCCGGATGGCGTTGACCCGCGTGTAGTAGCGCATGAGGGTGCCCGGGTAGTGACCGAGCCATTCGGCGACCTCATGGATGCCGTACCCGCCGTCGAGCATGCTCGACGCGATCAGGTGCCGAATCTGATGCGGCCCGATCGGCCCGACACCGGCCGCGACGGCAAGCTCGTTGAACCGATCGGTGAGGTTGTCCGGCCACATCGGCTGGCAGCTACGGCCGGTAAACAGGTACCGCGACGCCAGGCCACCGGCCGCCTCGGCGAGCAGATCGAGGGTGACCGGGTCCAGCACCAGGGTGCGTACGCCGTTCCATCGTGGGAGCCGGCCCTCAGTTGGGCCTGGCCATCGCCCGTACCTTCGGCGCTCAGGGCCTGGACGTCGCCCTCATCTCCCGCAACCGGGCCAAGCTCCACGACCTCGTCGGCAAGCTCGGCGCCGACGGCCTCACCGCCTCCATGGCCTCAGTGGCCCGCGACGCCGGGGTGGGGATCGCCACCATCTTCCGGCACTTCCCCGCCAAGGAAGATCTCGTCGCCGCCGTCTTCGCCGACCGCATGGACGCCTACGCCGACGCCGTCGCTGCCGCCCTCGACGACCCCGATCCCTGGCACGGCTTCACGAGCTACATCGAGGCCGCGTGCGCGATGCAGGCCGCCGACTACGGCTTCGCGGACGTGCTGACCATGACCTTCCCCACCGCCAAGGCCATGGAGGAGCGCCGCAACGAGGCGTACACAGGCATGGTGCGGCTCATCGACCGCGCCAAGGCCGCGGGCGACCTCCGGGAGGACTTCGATCCCTCGGACCTGGTATTGATCCACATGGCCAACGCCGGCGTCGTCAACGCCACCGGCGACGCCGCCCCCGAGGCCTGGCGACGCATCGTCGCCCTGCTGATCCAGTCGTGCGAGGCCCCCGCCCGGGGCCTACTGCCCGCCTCACCCGATCACGATGCGCTCTACCAGGCCATGCGCCGCAACAGCCCGGCCGGGATCGCCGCACCGCCTCCGGAGCCGAGCAGCTGACGTTCACAACCAGAAGGGTCCACACCCAGCGCGGCACGACCGCAGCATGTCGGCCGCAACGACGCCGGATGGCAAGCTGCGACATGCACCGTCCACGCAAGGGCTGTCGCTATCCGTTCGCCGGGCGTCGGCCGGGAACCACCCGGTACGTAGGTTCGAGAGCTTGGCTCATGTCCAGGTGAGGCGTTGACGGAGCAGGGCTTGTTCAGCGGGGTTGGTCGCCAGGTCGAGGGCGCGTCGGTCGGCCTCGCGTGCTTCCGTCGGGCGGTCGAGGTCACGCAGGAGCTCGGCGCGGGTGGCGTGGAACAGGTGGTAGTCAACCAACTCGGCGCCGAGTGAGTCTACTTCGGACAAGGCTGCCAGGGGTCCGACGACGTAGCGCAGGGCGATCGCTCGGTGCAGGCGCGCCACCGGCGATGGGGCGACGTGAAGCAGCATGTCGTAGAGGACGGCGATCTGGGTCCAGTCGGTGTCCTCCCATCGCTTCGCCTCGGCGTGGCAGGCGACGATCGCGCCTTGGAGTTGGTAGGCGCCGGGCCGGCGCAGGGCGGCGGCTCGGGTGATCATGCGGCCGGCGTCGTCGATCGCGTCGTGGTCCCAGCGGGTTCGGTCCTGGTGCTGGAGTTGGACGATGCGGCCGTCGGGGTCGAAGCGGGCGGCGGCGCGGGCCTGGTGCAGCCGGATGAGGGCCAGCAGCCCGAGTACTTCGGGTTCGGTGGGCATGAGCTGGTGCAGCAGGGTGGCGAGGAACTCGGCCTCGTCGACCAAGTCGCGGGACTGGGACCGGTCGCCGCCGCTGGACAGGTATCCCTCGTTGCACAGCAGGTAGACGACGGCCAGGACCTCGGCCAGGCGGGTGCCGAGTTCGTCGGGGGCAGGGATCCGGTACGGGATGCCGGCCTGGGCGATCTTGCGTTTGGCCCGGGTGATGCGCTGCCCGACGGTGGCCTCCGGGACGAGGAACGCCTTGGCGATCTGCGTGGTGGTCAGCCCGCAGACCACGCGCAGGGTGAGCGCGATCTGCGCGGTGCGCGGCAGGGCCGGGTGACAGCAGGTGAAAATCAGTCGGAGCCGGTCACCGGGCTGTGGTTCGGCCGGCCACGGCACGAGGGCGAGTTTCTGCCGGTAGCGGGTTTCGCGGCGCAGCAGGTCGAGGCCGCGGCGGCGGGCGACGGTGTAGAGCCAGGCGTCGGGCCGGTCGGGGATGCCTTCGGTGGGCCAGTGGGTGAGGGCGGCTTCGACGGCGTCGGCGACGAGGTCTTCGGCGGTGGAGAAGTCGCCGACCAGTGGGACGAGGGCGGCGGCGAGCCGGCCCGCGTGGTCTCGGACCGCGCGGGCCAGCTCGGCGTGGCTGGGTGGGGTCATCCCGCGACGGGCCGGATCTCCACCACGGGGCAGGCCGGCCACGACTTCGCCAGGCGCAGCGCCTCGTCGAGGTCGGCGACGTCGATTTCGGTGATGCCGCTGACGACTTCCTTGCCTTCGACGTACGGCCCATCGGTGATCAAGGGTTCGCCTTGGTCGAGGCGCACGGTGGTGGCGGTGTCCGGCGGCATCAGGTGGGTGTGGTGGGTGATCTTGTCGTGGTTGTCGGCGAACCACTGGTGGACGCGGGCGTAGGCGCGTTCGCGTTCCGGCTCGTCCATGGCGGCCAGGTCGGCGGCGAACTGTTCGGTGTCGGCGAACATGAGCACGTACTTCATCGGGTGGCTCCTCAGCTCTGCCCGAAGAGGGCGGCCAGCCGGCGGCCCATCTCGTCCGGGCTGACGTCTTCGACGTGGGAGGCGACGACCCAGCCATGTCCGTACGGGTCGATGATGTACCCGTCGCGGTCGCCGTAGAACTGGTTCTCGGGGGCGCGTTGCAGGGTGGCGCCGAGTTCGATGGCCCGTGCCACGGTGGCGTCCACGTCCTCGACGTAGATGAACTGGAAGACCGGGGTGCCGGGCAGGCCACCGGCCGGCGGGGCCGTGGTGCCGCGTTGGGGGTTCTCGTCCTCGACGATGACCACCGCGTCGCCGATCTGGATCTCGGCGTGCGCGACGCTGCCGCCGGGGCCGGGGAAGCGCATCCGCTCGGTGGCGCCGAACACGTCGGCGTAGAAGTCGAGGGCCTTCGCGGCGCCCTGGACCACGAGGCAGGGGGTGACCCGCCGGTACGTGTCGGGAATCGGGTTAGGCAGGTTGGCCGTGGCCATCTGGGCGGTCCTTTCGTCGTGGGTGGTGCTTCTACCAGTCAGACGACCAGCCGCCGGCCGGATCCGACACCGGGTTGAAGAAACTTTTGCGCTCAGACGCGTACGGGCCGGTGGGTCTCGTACATGCGGGCCCAGGCGAGAAGGCCGGAGGCGGCGGTCAGCGCCGCGACGACGGTGGTGGCGGTGCGGATGCCGTACGCGTCGGCCAGCAGCCCGGCCAGCAGCGCGCCGACGGCGAAGCCGCCGTCGCGCCAGAGCCGGTAGACGCCGACGGCGCGGGCGCGCCAGGCGGGGTGGGCGACGTCGCCGACGGCGGCGAGCAGGGTGGGGTAGACCATGGCGGTGCCCGCGCCGAGCAGGACCGCCGCGGTGGCCCAGCCGGTGAAGGTGTCGGCGACGGCGATCCCGGCGAGGGCGGCGGCTTGCAGCAGCATCCCGGTGACGATGAACGGTTTGCGGCCGTAGCGGTCGCTGGCGGGTCCGGTGGCGAGCTGGCCGAGTCCCCACACCGCCGGGTAGAGCGCGGCGAGGATCCCGATCTGCCCCAGGGACAGCCCGGCGGTGGCGAACAGCAGCGGGAACAGCCCCCAGGCGAGGCCGTCGTTGAGGTTGTTGACCATGCCTGCCTGCGCCGCCGACGCGAGGGCCGGTTCGCGGTAGCTGACCAGTGCCGCGATCTTGCGGGTGGACAGGTCGGCGCCGTGGCTGCCGGACGTGTGGGTGCTGGCCTCGTACCGGGCGTGGTCCCGGGTTTCGCGGACGAAGACGGCGGATAGGCCGAGCCCGAGCGCGGCGTAGGCCAGGGCGAGCAGGAACGGGGCGGGGCGCAGCCCGTGGTGGGCGGCGAGGACGCCGGTGGCGGCGGCGGTGCCGGCGACGGCGAAGTATCCGGCGGCCTCGTTCAGACCCATGGCCAGGCCGCGCCGGCGCGGGCCGGCGAGGTCGATCTTCATGATGACGGTGGTGGACCAGGCCAGGCCCTGGTTGACGCCGAGCAGCACGTTCGCGGCGATAACCCAGCCCCACGACGGCGCCCAGATGATCATCAACGGGACCGGGAGACCGACCAGCCAGCCGACGAGCAGGACGGGTTTGCGGCCGTAGCGGTCGGACAGGGTGCCGGCGAAGAAGTTCGTGACGGCCTTAGTGGCGCCGAACGCGAGGATGTAGGTCAGCGCGGCGGTGTAGGCGGTCAGGTGGAAGGTCTGCTCGGCCAGCGGCGACAGCACCGTGCGTTCGGAGCCGAGCAGCCCGCCGACCAGGGCGTTGACCGCGACCAGGAGAGTGAACTGGGCGGCGTTGGCGCGCAGCCCGAGCCGTATCGCGCTCGGCGCGGTCACGCCGGACCGGCCACGAGCGGCCGACCCGAAGCGGTCGCCCAGTCGTGGGCGCCGCCGACCAGCACGCTCACGTCGCGGCGGCCGGCGCGTTCGAGCAGGCTCGCGGCGGTCATGGCCCGCTCACCGTGGCCGCACATCACCGTCACCGGCGCATCGGGCACCGCCCCGAGGCGGCCCGTGAGGTCGCCCAGCTCGACGTGGGCGGCGCCGGGGATGTGCCCGGCGGTGTACTCGTTGTCGTGGCGAATGTCCAGCAGCGGGCCGGCCACCCGGCGGGGCTCGACGAGTTCCGTCACGGTGACTTCGCCGCCGGCCGCCTGCCAGGCGGGCATGCCGCCGGTCAGCTCGCCGGCGATGTTCTGGTAGCCGATGTTCAGCGCGGGCCACAGGATGTCGGCGTCCGGCTGGTCCGGGTTGCGGATCACGACGATGGGGGTGTCCGGGTCGAGCAGCCAGCCGAGCCAGGTGGCGAACTGCGCGCGGAGCGGGATCGCGACCGCCCCCAGGATGTGCCCGGCGGCCACGTCCGGCACGGGACGCACGTCGAGCGCGACCGCGCCGTCACCGAGCAACCGCCGCACCGTGGGCACATCGAGGCCGGCGAGGACCGGCTCGGCGGTGACCAAGTCGGGCCCGCGCCGGTTGACCTCCCCGAGGCGGGCGAAGTAGGCGGGGTAGGAGCCCAGGCCCGCCAGGAGCTGTTTCGCGAACGCGTCGGCGTCGGGGGCACGCAGCAGCGGGTTGGTGGCCTTCTCCCGGCCGATCGTGGAGGCCCGGTCGGCGCCGGGTGGGGCGGAGCAGAACGACCCCGCGCCGTGGGTGGGCCACACCGCGGCGGTGTCCGGCAGGGCGGCGAGCCGGTGCAGCGACGCGTACTGTGCCCGCGCCAGCTCGTCGGCGCGGTCCGCGCCGAGCAGGTCGGTGCGGGCGGCCGACCCGACGATCAGCGACCCGCCGGTGAACACCCCGACCGGGCTGGTGCCGTCGGACAGCAGGAACGACAGGTGCTCGTCGGTGTGCCCCGGCGTGGCCAGCGCCTGCAGGGTGAGCCCGCCCAGGTCGACCTCGTCGCCGTCGCGCAACCCGCGATGCGCGAACACCCGCTGCCCGGCGGCAGACGCGAGGATCGTCGCGCCGTCGGTCGCTGCAAGTTGGACCGCTCCGGTGAGGAAGTCCGCGTGCAGGTGGGTGTCGGCCGCGTACGCGACCTGCAACCCCCGTCGATGCGCGGCGGCGCGGACCGCTCGCAGATCGCGAGGCGGGTCCACGACGAGCGCACGCCCGTCGCCGACGTCGAGCAGCCAGGTGGTGTTGCCGAGCCCTTCGTCGACCAGTGGTAGCAGTGCCTCAGCATCCAAACCCATCGCGATGTTCCTCCCGCGTCCGGCCGTGGCGACGGCCGCCAACCATCTTCTACACTATTCCATGGAAGTTTGGAGGACACGTGGGTGACGTGAACCGCAAGGCGCAGTTGTTCGATCAGATCGCCCGGGTCGGTAAGGCCCTGGCCAGCGGGAAACGCCTGGAACTATTGGATCTGCTCGCGCAGGCTGAGCGGCCGGTCGAGGCGCTCGCCCAGGCGGCCCGGCTGAACCTGACGACCGCCTCGGCGCACCTGCAAACCCTCAAACAGGCCGGTCTGGTCAGCACCCGCCGCGACGGCACCCGGATCTTCTACCGGCTCGCCGGCCCAGATGTGGCCGATCTGTACGCCCGCGCCCGTGACGTCGCCGTCACCCACCTCGCGGACGTGGCCGTCGCCCGTGATGCCTACCTCGGCCCATCGGACGGCGAACCGGTCAGCCGCGACGAGCTGTTGCGCCGTGCCGCCGCTGGCGAGGTGATCGTCCTCGACGTACGGCCGGCCGCCGAGTACGTCGCCGGGCATCTGCCCGGCGCTCTCAACATCCCGGTCGACGAACTCGCCGACCGGCTCGCCGACCTCCCGCCGGACGCGGACGTGGTGGCCTACTGCCGGGGCCGGTTCTGCGTCATGGCGCACGACGCGGTCCGGCTGCTCACCCGCCACGGCCGCCCGGCCCGCCGGCTCGAGGACGGCATGCTGGAGTGGCAACTGCACGGGCTGCCCGTCGACACCGCCGTATGACCGCACCCCAGGAGGACCCGGTCCGGGTCGACGGTGGTGAACGCCGCTGCGTCGAGGTGCTGCTCCTGCTCGCCCGCCTCGTCGCCAGCCGATCGCCCGGCACCCTCGTACGCGTGACGACCGGCGACCCGGCCGCCCCGCTGGATCTACCCGCCTGGTGCCATCTCACCGGACACGGCTACGTCGGCCCGCTTCCCGGCACCCGACTGCCCACCTATGCGCTGCGCGCGACAGAGTGCGCACGTCTCACCCGCGGCGACGCGCCTTGGCGGGTCAGCGCCAATTAGCATGCCAACCCGCCAAACGCGGCCCCGGTGCTGTCCGCCGGTCACCGTGCTGGCGTCTGCCGGCTGCGGTCGAGGAACGCGACGAGCGTGGGGTGTTCGACCTCGATGCCCTCTGATAGGCGGGCAGCGGCATGAACGATCAGCCACGCCTTTGACCGTCGCAGCGGCTGCGCGGCACCGCGACGGTACGCCCGCACGTAGCCCTTGGCGAACACCGACCGGCCGGCGGTGATCAAGGCGCGGAACACCGGCGAGGTGCCCGGCAGCGGGTCCGCCCAACGCAGCAACAGCCTCGTGCGGGCGTGGTCGGCGTCCGGCGTACCGCGGGCCGCGCCCGGCCAGTCGATCACCGCGACCCGGTCGGCGGACAGCAGCACATTGCCCGGGTGGTAGTCCCCGTGGCAGAGACGATCGCCGTCCGGGAGGCCGTCCAGCACCCGCAGCGCGTGGTCGCGAAGGCGTGCCGGCAGGGCGGCGTCGTTGATCCGGGCGGCCAACAGCTGCCGGAGCGCGGGCAGGTCCGCCGGCGCCTCGACCTGGTGGACGGCGAGGTGCGCGCCGGCCAGGGCGTGTGCCAGGCCGAGCACCCGCCAGGGCTGCCGTTGCAGCAGCGACAGCATGTCCGACCCGTCGAGGCGTTCCAGCACCAGACCGGTCCGGCCGTCGCAGGTTATCGTCTCGATCAGCGTCGGGGCGATGCCGTGACCGTCGAGATTGGCCAGGGCCAGCGCCTCGGCGCGGTGTCCGCCGAATCCTGGCCGGTACAGCTTGACGACCGCGTCGTCGCCCCAGGCATGCACGTCCGCCTCGCGGCCCGCGCCGAGCTTGGCCCCGATCATTCCCCCGCACCCTTCCGTCGTCCCGGACATCAGTCGGTGGCGGGTTTGCGGGCGAAGATGCGTTCGATCGAGCCGGCCTTGAGCCGTTCGACCTCGACGAGCTCGAACCCGGTCGCCTCGACGAGGGGGAGTTGGCGGCGGGTGAAGTGTTCTCCGGCGGCGCGGATCGTGAGCCGTTCGAGCAGCCACTGCGCGGCGCGAACGGGCGGCCAGGTGCTGGCGATGTGGTCGAGCAGGAGCAGCCGCCCGCCGGGCACGAGCACCCGCTTCATCTGGCCGATCGCGGTAGCCGGGTCGGGGATCGTGCACAGCGACAGCGCGCAGACCACCGTGTTGAACGATCCGTCAGGAAACGGCAGCGCTTGGGCGTCGCCGGTGTGCAGGTCGACGTCACGGCCGAGGTCGGCGGCGCGGCGCTTGGCGATGGCCAGCATCGCCGGGCTCAGCTCGATCCCGGTGATCGTGACATCGCGCGGGTAGTGCGCCAGGTTGAGGCCGGTGCCGATCGCGATCTCCAGGACCCGGCCCTGGGCGCGGGCACCGAGCCATTGCCGGCCGCCGCCGAACCAGATCTTCTCCAAGAAGGCGATCTGCTTGTCGTAGCCCGGTGCGCTCTTCTCCCAGGCGCGCAGGACCTTGGCCGTCTCGTCTGATGTCGTGGTCATGAGAGGCTCCAACCGGTCCAGGGCGAGCAAAGGTCAGGCGGTAGGGGGCAGGCCGGTGAGGCCGCTGTCGGCGGCTGCGGCGGTGATGACTCCGGCGATGACGTGCCGGATCCGGTCGGCGGCCAGGTCGGGGTCGGGTTGCCCGGCATCGAGCCAGGCGATGATCGCCTCGATCGCCACGATCGGGGCCATATGCGCCGCCCACTGCGCCCACGCCGGATCGGTGACGACCTGTGAGATCTGCAGGTGGGCGATCTCGGTGACCTGCGCGTGGAACTGGCCGGCGGCGGCTTTGAACTCCGGCTCCCGGGCGGCGTGCACGAACAGCAGCCGGAATCCGTCCGGTTCGGCGATCGCGGCCTTCAGTAGCCCGTCGATGCTGGCGTCGGTGAACCCGCCCACCGGTTCGGCCACATGATCGGACATGACGGCGCAGAACCGGTCCAGCGCCGCCTGGTACAGGTCGGTCTTGGAGTCGAAATGCCGGTACAGGATCACCCGGGTGATCCCGGCCTCGGCGGCGATGTCATCCAGGCCCGTCGCGGTGAACCCGTTACGTGCGAAGGCCGTCGTCGCCGCCGCGAGGATCTGTTCCCGCCGTTGCGCACGCGGTAGCCGCCGTACCGGCTCGGACCTCGCACCCGCCACGATCGCTTGCCTCCCAGACTTGTTGACTCTGGAGTGTACTTCTGCCTATGTTGCCTTTCAAGTAGACATACCAGGAGGCGGCGATGGACGACCCCGTCATCACCGTGGACGAGGTAACCAAACAGTTCCGCGACGGCACCACGGCACTGGACAGGCTGAGCCTGACCATCTCGGCTGGGATCATCTACGGGCTGCTCGGACCCAACGGCGCGGGCAAGACCACCCTGATCCGCATCCTCGCCACCCTGCTACGACCCGACGCCGGCACCGCCCGGGTCGCCGGCTACGACGTCGCTCGCCACCCGGCGCGGGTACGCGAGTGCATCGGTCTGGCCGGGCAGTTGGCCGCCGTCGACGACCACCTCACCGGGCGGGAGAACATCGCCATGATCGGCCGCCTCTACGGCCTGACCCGCCGCGAGGCCGCCTCCCGCACCACCGCGATCATCGACCGCATCCACCTCGCCCAGGCCGCCGACCGACAGGCCAAGACCTACTCCGGCGGCATGCGCCGCCGCATCGACCTCGCCGCCAGCCTCGTCGGCCGGCCCCAGGTGCTGTTCCTCGACGAACCCACCACCGGCGTCGATCCCGCCAGCCGCCACGACCTCTGGCGCCTCGTACGCGACCTCGCCGCCGAAGGCACCACCGTCCTGCTCACCACCCAATACCTCGACGAGGCCGACCACCTCACCGACCGCATCGCCGTCATCGACCACGGCCGGCTGCTCACCGAAGGCACCACGGCGGAACTCAAGGACCGCACCAGCGGCGCGATCGTCGAACTCGCGGTCCCCGCCGACCGGCACGAGGCAACCCTGAGCGCGCTGCGACCGCTCGGCGCACGGCTGGCCGCCGACCGCGACCGGATCGTGCTGAGCGCACCGGACGGGCCCCGCACCCTGCGACACGCGCTGCGGCTGCTCGACCAGGCCGACATCACCCCATCCGACGTGGCGCTGCACCGGCCCACCCTGGATGACGTCTTTCTCGCCCTCACCCGCGGCGCCAGCACCGAACCCGAGCCCGCTGGTAGGACGGCATGACGACCGCGACCATCGCACGCCGCCGTGGCCGGACGTTCATCCACACCGCTGTGATCACCCGCCGGACCCTGCTCTCGAACGTGCGCCTGCCCGACGTGCTGCTCCTGTCCACGATCCAGCCCGTCGTGTTCATACTGATGTTCCTCTACGTCTTCGGCGGCGCCATCCAAGCCGCCCTCCCCGCAGCAGCCCAGGGCGAGTACGTCTACTGGCTCATCCCCGGCATCCTGGCCCAGTCCGCGGTATTCGGGTCCGCCCCCACCGCGTACGGCCTCAACACCGACCTCACCAAAGGCGTCCTCGACCGGTTCCGGTCCCTGCCCATGGCCAGCCCTGCCGTCCTCGCCGGACGCACCCTGGCCGACCTGGTCCGCAACGCATTCATCCTCGGCCTGCAACTGGCCGTCGGCGTCCTGCTCGGCTTCCGCTGGCAGAACGGCATCGGCGGCCTGCTCGCCGCCCTGGCCGTCGCGCTGGCCTTCGGCTACGCCTGCTCCTGGCTGATGGCCTACATCGGCCTGACCATCCGCAACTCGGAAGCCATCCAAGCCGCCATCTACATGGTCGTCTTCCCGATGACCCTGACCAGCTCCGTGTTCCTGCCCACCCAGACCATGCCCGGCTGGCTACAAGCCTTCGCCGAACACCCACCCATCACCATCGTCGCCAACGCGCTGCGCGGCCTCACCCTCGGCCAAGACGCACTACCCACCGGCCACACCGTCATCGGCGAAACCCTGCTCGCACTGGCCTGGACAGCAGGCATGCTCCTGCTGTTCGCCCCTCTGGCGATCCGCGCCTATGGACGGACCAGATAGCACGTTCGAACGGTCCGGCCGTCGAGCTGGCGCTGCCCTGCAGATCCGAACTCCCGTCTCACGTTCCTCGGTCAACGGGTGTTGGTCAGCGCCGCCGAAGGTATTCGTAACGGTCGCGGGGTTCGGCGGTGAGCGGGTTGATGCCGTGACGCCGACACCAGACCAGGTGGGCAGCGGCGCCGACGGCGGGCAGCCCGAAGATCCAGATGAAGGTCCAGGGCCGACCGGCCAGCTGCCCGAGTAGGCCGGTGACCGCGAGGTAGGCCAGCCAGCGGGTCAGGCGTGCCCACCAGTGCCGGACGGTCTCGAAGTGCCCGAAGCCGGTGGTGAGCGCGGCGATGAGGACGGCGCTGGTCAGCCATTCCGCGGACATCAGATTCACCGCTCGTCGGTGCAGCAGCCGTCCGCGCAGCCACCGGCCGCGGCCGGTGCCGCTGCGCCGCTGAGCGGGGGTGCGCAGCAGGTGTCCCCACGCCACGCATCCCGGCCTTCCTTGACCGCGACAGCGGCGATGACCAGGGCCGCGATCGGATCAGCCCAGCTCCATCCGAAGAGACTGTTAAGGCCAAGGCCGACGAGAAGCACGGCGGACAGGTACGTGCAGAGCAAGGTCTGTTTGGAGTCGGCAACCGCAGTCCGGGAGCCGAGTTCGCGGCCGGCGCGCCGCTGGGCATAGGACAGGCCGGGCATGATCGCCAGCGACAGCACGGCGAGGCCGAGCCCGACGGTGGAGTGGCCGGCCTCGCCGCTGCCGAGCAGAGCACGCACCGACTCGACGGTGACGTAGCCGGCGAGCGCGAAGAACGAGATCGCGATGATCCGTAGCGCTGTTTTCTCCCGGGCCTCGGGGTCACTGCCGGCGAATTGCCAGGCGACGGCCGCGGCCGAGGAGACCTCGATGACCGAGTCGAGGCCGAACCCGATCAGCGCGGTCGAGTTCGCGGCCGTGCCGGCGCTGATCGCGACGACGGCCTCGATGATGTTGTAGCCGATGGTCGCCGCAACCAGCAGCCGGATCCGGCGGGCGAGCACCGTGCGGCGCTGCGCGGCCGGACCGGCCGGGGTGACGGGGATCAGCGGCAAGCTCATCAGCAGCAGTCCTTGTCCGCGGCGTCGGGGCAAGCCGCCGGGTCGACGGCCAAGACCAGGCCGAGCAGGTCGTCGAGGGCATGCCGGATCCGGGTGTCGGCGAGCTCGTAACGAGTGCGCCGGCCCTACGGGACGGCGACGACCAGACCGCAGCCGCGCAGGCAGGCCAGGTGATTCGACAGGTTCTGCCGGGTCACCCCGAGCAGGTCCGCCAACTCGGCCGGATAGCCGGGCGCTTCGCGCAGAGCGAGCAGCAGCCGCGCCCGGGTCGCATCCGACAGGGCATGGCCGAACCGGGCGAGGACCTGCCCATGTGTCACCGTCTCCATAACCGACGACAATACAGCAAATGCTGTATTCAGCAAAGGCTGTATTGGCGGTTGCCTAGGTGGTGATGCCCTGACGGAGGTAGAGCAGGGCCAGAGCGGTGGCCAGAACGCCGAGCAGCACCCGCAGTACGGTCTCGGGCAGCCGGTGTTGCAGCCGGGCGCCGAGATAGCCGCCGATCAGGCCGCCGAGCCCGCAGAGCAGCCCGAGTCCCCAGTCAGGAGCGATGTCGCCGGCCGTGGTCAGCCCGATCAGGGTGTAGGTGACCGGGCCGACGATCGAGGTCACGAACGTCGAGGTGAGCGCCGCCGGAGCAACTCGGGTAACCGGGTGGCCCCGGCCGACCAGGATCGGTCCGAGCAGAGAACCGCCGCCGATGCCGTAAATACCGCCGACGACACCGACGACCAACGCGAGGCCGGCGATCGTGCGGCTCGCCAGCGGGCGGGCGGGACGCTGCCGCGCCGGACGCAGCGCTTGGCCGCAGAGCCAGAGACCCAACGGCAGCAGCACCCCGGCGATCACCAGCTTGAACCCGTGCTGGCCAGGGATCGCGAAGACCCGAATGATCGCGCCGATGATCACGCCGGGCAGCGTGCCGAGTAACAGCAGCCGGGTCAGCGGGCCGTCGAGGTGTCCGTGGCGGCGGTAGCGCAGCAACGCGCCCGGCCCGGACACGATGTTGAACAGCAAGTTCGTCGGGGTGACCGCGGGACTCGGGACATGCAGAACGCTCAGCTGTACCGGCAGCAGGAAGACCGCCCCGGACACGCCCACCGGAGCGGTGACCGTCGCGATCGGCAGTCCTGCGGTGAAGCCGAGCAACCCAGTCGACCAGGTCACCGTGGCGGCCCGGCCACGGCCGGTGGGATCGGTGCTCGGGTCACCGCAGGACCTTACCCGCAAGCCAAGCATCCCCTGCTACGCGAATATGGCGGCCTGCGGGGCTTTCACGCCAGCGGATGATCGCGAGGACGGTGGCCGTGGTCAGGACGCCGCCGAGCGCCAACAGGTAGACCCCGTCGAGCGCGCGGATGACGTTTGCGGGCAGTAGCGGCCGGCGCCCCGGCGGTGACGGCGGTCAACCCGGACACGATGTGTAACCGCCAGCGGCGTGGCGAAGAGCAGTCCCGCTTCGGGGATTTGCGGGCCCACGATGTCACTGCCGAGCATCGGGCCTGCGCCCTTATGGGTCGCCAGCCAGGGCTCGTTGGCGATGCCGGCTTGCTGGTGACGGTGTTGAACGTGCGGGTCAAGGGTGACCCCATCCCGGTGGCGTGCCGCATCGCGGTGATGCTGCTGGCTGGCCACAGCACGCTCGTGGATTGCGCCTCATCCACAGCCCGTTTGTCCGGTCAGGCATAGCGCCAACAGCCAGCGATTGCGAGTGGTCCGAGGGTTTGGTGGAGGGCGAGACTCATTGCGCCTGTATTGAGCACTGACGCCGGGACCAGTCCTAAGGTGCGCGGAGTGCGCCGAGGGTGACGGCAACCAGCCGGTCGGCGGCGTCCTGGTCGGGGGCGGTGCCGGCCGCGGTGAGCGCGTGCAGGCAGTATTCGGACAGTTCGTCGGCGGCCACGTCGTCGCGGATGTCGCCGTCCCGGGCGGCCATGGCGATCAGGTCCTTGACGAAGTCTCGCAGCCGCCGGTGGGCATGCTGGACGTGGTCGCCGCCGTGTAGCAGCGCGGCGAGTTCGCCGCCGTGGTGGCGGGCCGAGTGGTGCTGGATGTGGGCGTACGTCCGCAGGGCGGTCTCCAGGCGGGCGACCGCCGGGGCGGCGGGATCGGCCGCGGCGGTGAGTTGCTCGAGGTGTGCGGTGATCTGGCGTTCGTGCCAGGCGGTCAGCACAGCCTGGGCGTCGGGGAAGTATTTGTACAGCGTCGCCCGGCCGATGCCGGCCTGTTCGGCGATCTGCGACATGGTCAGCGCGACCAGCCCGTGCTCGGCCACCAGCGCGGCCATGGCATCCAAGGCGGCGTCCCGGACCGCGGCGCGGTGGGCGTCGATCGTCTCGGTCCACAACTTCGGCACACCACGATCATACATAACGTTCATGGCTGAACAGATTGCCGTTGACGTAGACAGACTGTATCGATAACTTGATGCGGGCAAGCCGTCCTCCACCGCAGAACGGAGTTCGCATGAAGCACCAGGACGTGTCCCGAGACCTGAAGAACAACGGACCCGACTGGGAGGAGATCTACGCCGGCCGGCCTCGGTGGGACATCGGTCGGCCGCAGCCGGCGTTCCTGGCGCTCGTCACGTCCGGCACGATCACGGGCCGGGTGTTGGACGTCGGCTGCGGGACCGGCGAGCACGTGCTCATGTGCGCGGCCGCCGGGCTCGACGCGACCGGCGTCGACCTCGCCGCCGCAGCGCTGCGCGCCGCCGAACACAAGGCACGCGAGCGCGGCCTGGCCGCGCGGTTCCTGCGCCATGACGTACGCCGGCTGGCCGAGCTCGGGGCGACGTTCGACACCGTGCTCGACAGCGGCCTGCTCGTCCATGTCCTCGCCGACGACGACGATCGCAACGCCTACCTGGCAGGGCTGCGGGCGGTGCTGCCCGCGGGTGGCCGCTACTTCGTCCTGTGCTTCCGCGGCTCGCCGACCGACACCTCGGTCCGGCACCTGACGCGTGAGGACGTCACCGGCTGCTTCACGCGGGGCTGGCGGATCGACGCGATCGACGAGACCACCCTCGACAGCCGCACCGACCCGGACGGCATCCCCGCGTGGCTGCTCGCCCTGACCCGGACCTGATCGCGGCCGGCCGCCGGTCGCGATCACACACCTTCAGAAAGGAAGCACATGCCGACCCTGCAGGCGGAGGTCCACACCGATCGGGCCAGCCGTTACCTCGTCCAGTTCTGCAAACACGCCGCGGCCATGGGCGACGGCGGCCACACCCCACGCATGCACCTGCACACCACGCTGACCCGCCGCGAGGTACAGGTGACCGCCGACTGGTCGGACACCAACGGCACCGTCACCTTCACCCCATGGGGCGAGTGCACGCTCGCCGCCGACGGCGACACCCTCACGCTGCGGATCGACGCCGCCGACGAGAACGGCGTGTCGCAGATCCGCGACGTCATCGACCGCGACCTGCAACGGTTCAGCCGCCGCGACCCCCTCGCCGTGACCTGGCAGCGCCCCGAGACCCCTGTTCCGCCCGCGGGCACCGTGACCGTCCGGCCACGGCGACGGTTCCCACGCCGGTACGTGCAGGCGTTCCTGCTCGCGCTGGCGATGGCCGTGGTCGTCGCCGCGCACGTCGGGTTGGCCGGCACGGCCCTGGCCGGCTCACGGTGGACCGGCATCGCCGTCGACGTCCTCGCGACCCTCGTCGCGGCGAAGGTCGCGCTGGTCGTGTGGGCGCACGTCGCGGCCCGGCGCCGGGCCGCCAAGATCCCGACGACATCCACCGAGGAGCGATCGTGAGCGTTCTGCCCGTCCCGGGAGCCCGCCTGTACTACGAGACCGTCGGCAGCGGGCCCCTGCTGGTGATGGTGCCCGGCGCGACCGGAACGGCCGAGGGCATGCGCCGGGCGGGTGAGCTTCTGGCACGCTCCTACACCGTGGTCCTCTATGACCGGCGGGGTTTCTCCCGCAGCCGTCTGGATAGGCCACAGGACTTCGCGCACCGGCTCGACGCCGACGCCGACGACCTGCGGCGGCTCGCCGAGCACCTCAGCGACGCACCCGCCAGGATCTTCGGCGTCAGCTCCGGCGCCACCGTCGCCCTGCACACCCTCGCCCGGCACCCCATCGTCGTCGGCACGCTGATCGCGTTCGAGCCGCCCGCGATGCGGCTGCTACCCGACGGGCAGCGCTGGCTGGACTTCTTCCACACGGTCTACGACCTTTACCGCCGGGCCGGGATCGAGGCCGCCGTCCAGAAGTTCCGCGAGGAAACCTTCGCCCCCGGCGACCGGATCGCGATGGCCCGCGCCATGGACCTCACCCACGGACCGATATCCGCCAACCTCGCCTACTGGTTCGACCACGAACTGCGCCAATACCCTGCCGCCACCCTCGACCTGGACCGGCTGCGCGCCCGCGCCGACCGGATCGTCCCGGCGGCCGGCCGGGACTCTCACGGCTACCCGTGCCGCGACGCGGCCGTGGAGCTGGGCAAGCGGCTCGGCCGGCCGGTGATCGACCTTCCCGGCGGCCACGTCGGCTGTATGACGCAACCCGCCGCATTCACCACGGAGCTCGGCCAGGCCCTCACCAGCCGGGCGGCCTGATCAGGGGTCGTCACACCGAGCACCGGGCGTCGGAACGCACCTCAGCAGGACTTTGCCGTTGTCACCCGTCGTGACGGTGATGGTCGAGGTCCGCCAGCCGGCGTGGGTCGGGGCGTTCGCTGGGTGTGCCATGCTGCGAGGGTGGGTCCACGCGTCGATAGGAAGGCAAGTGCAGCCGAGCCGGTGATGACGGTCGGGGAGGCCGCGACGCATGTCGGTGTCGCCACGCACGTGTTGCGGCACTGGGAGTCGATGGGATTGCTGTCGCCGGACCGGACCCGAGATGGCCATCGCCGGTATCGGCGCCCCGACCTGGTCCGGATCGCGGTGATCCTCCGGGCGAAGGAGGCCGGCCTGAGCCTCGACGCCATCCACGACATGATCGTGTCCGGTGAGCCGGGAGCCAGGCAGCGGGTCCTGCAACGGCAGCGGGACGAGCTGGCCGGCCGGATCGAGCGTCTGCAAACCGCGCTGGTCATGCTCGACGGCGCGTTGAACTGCGACCATGAGGACATCGCCACGTGCCCGCATTTCCAGCGGGCCGTCATGGACCGCGTCGGGCTGACGGGCGGTCTCGGCTGAACCGCCGCCGGTGCAGCCCAGAGTCCGAGACTGCCGGCTCAACCGGGCCGGATGTCAAAGGCGACGGCTCGCGGGCAACCGTCGCCCGGGCGGCCCGCGGCTGGCGCTGACCCACGGCACCGGCACGGGCACGGGCTACGGCCTGGCGGTCGCGGCGGCGACGAAGATCGGTAGGGCCAGCAGGAGCCGGTCGGCGGCGGCGCGGGCGCGTTGCTCGGCGAGCCAGGCGTCCGCCTGGTCCTGGGTGATCGCGCCGGTGGCGTGGGCGGCATGCGCGTACCCGCTGAGCATGGGCAGCATGGTGGGACCGGTGAAGATCCCCGTGTGCACCTCCAGCGACACGTCGTGGAAGCCGGCGTCGAGCAGCAGCGTCCGGTAGGCGCGGGCGATCCGCGGCTGGCGGACCTGGTCGGCCCGGGCGTGCACAATCCGGCGGGTCAACGGGCCGTCGTCGGCGTCGATGACGATGGCGTCCCAGTCCTGGCCGAGCAACACGATCCGGCCACCAGGACGCAGCACCCTGGCAGCCTCGCGCAGGGCTGCGGCCGGGTCGGCCACCTCGTGGAAAACCTTGTCCGCGCGATATCCGGCCGCCATGGCGTCGGCGACGGGCAGCCGCTCGGCGACGCCGATCCGCAGGTCGACGTCCGGGTACCGGGCCCGGCCGATGGCCACGATCGGCTCGGAGGGATCCACGCCGATCGCGGTGATACCGCGGACGGCCAGCTCGGCCACGGCGCGGCCGGTGCCCGCGCCGACGTCCACCACGGCGTCACCAGGTGACAGGCGCAACAGCGCGTAGGACCGTTCCCGGAGGGTTGCGGCCTCCGGTCGCTGTTCGACGGCGTCGAGCACGGCGACCATGGCGGCCACGTCATCGGGTGCCGCGGTGCGGTTCGCGGGGTGTGTCATCCAGCCAGCGTGGGACTTCACGTCGACCTGAAGGCAAGCTCCACCGAACCCGTAGCTCGACCCGTTTCGACGAGCCGGCCGATGTGTGGATCTTCAAGCCACCTTGGCGGCCGGTAGCGGACTGAGCGTGGCGCCTGCTTCCTCGGCGGCAGGGCTGAGGTAGCCGAGGCTTGGAATGTCGGCGGCGGAGCGGGACGGTCAACCCCAGGGTCGGTCTCTTGACGATAGCGCTCACTATCTGGATAGTGGTTGCTATGGCAGTAGTGGATCCGGTGCCGGAACGGCTGACCCGGGTGCAGAGCCGGGCGCGGACGCGTCAGCGGCTGGTGGACACGGCGATGCGGGTGTTCGCCCAGGAGGGGTACGCGGGCGCCTCGGTGAACGTGATCGCTGAGCAGGCCGGCTACACGGTGGGTGCCTTGTACTCGAACTTCGCTACCAAGGACGAGCTGTTCTGGGCGGCGTTCGAGCAGCACTGCGCCGGTGAGCTGGCCGCACTGCACGCGCTGGTTGCCGACGCCGACAGCTGGCCGGACCTGCTGGCAGCGGTGACCGACCGGTTCACCAACCTCGATGAGCAGCACCGACAGTGGTGGTGGCTGTGGGCTGAGCTGTGGCTGTACGCCCAGCGCCACCCGGACACCGCGCACCGGCTCGCCACCGTCCAGCAGGACACCCGGGCCGTCATCGCCCGGGCCATGGCCCGCGACGGCCAGGCCGCCGACCCGGAACGGGTCGCCCTCGTGCACGCCCTGTGGACCGGGTTCATGCTCTACCGGCTCGCCGACCCGCACGCCCTCGACCCGAACGCCTTCGGCCGAGCCGCCCAACTCCTGGCCAGCCAGGACACCACCACGCAGACGGCGACGCCGTGACCACCCGCGGCGGCCCGCCGAAGGGAGTTGACATGCACCCGCACCCGGCAGAGCCGAACACATCGGACCTGCGTGCCGCCGACATCGACCGGCACCAAGTCATCGCCGAGCTGACCCAGCACACCGCCGCCGGCCGGCTGACCCTGGACGAGTTCACCGCCCGGACCGACGCCGTAACCCGAGCAAAGACCTACCGTGACCTCGCGGCGGTCACCGCCGACCTGCCCACCGCCGGCGCCACCAGCGGCTCCCGATCGGGCACACGCCACACACCGCCACCTGGCACCGCGCTCGCCATGGCCGCCGTGGTTCTGGTGGTGCTGATCGCGGGCATCGTGCTGGCCGGAATGGCCGGTTGGAGCCAGATGGGCTCGATGATGGCGTCGATGACCACGGCCATGGGCTGCGGATAACCACACGGGCTCAACCACGACACCCGAATCAGATCCCGGTCAACTTCCTGGAGGATGAGGATGCTGAAGCGGCCCACACCGCAGCGGTTACGCGACTACTGGGACAGCCACGCCGACCGGTACGACCAGCAGATGACCTTCTTCGACCGGCACCTGTTCGCCGACAGCCGGCAGTGGGTCTGCTCCCGCGCCACCGGCCGGGTGCTGGAAGTGGCGATCGGCACCGGGCTGAACCTGCCCTACTACCCGACAGACGTTCAGCTGACCGGGCTGGACTTCAGCCCGGCCATGATGGATCAGGCCCGCCGCGCCGCCGACGAACTCGGCCGCGACGTCGAGCTCATCCCCGGCGACGCTCAAGACCTGCCCTTCGACGCCGCCGCCTTCGACACCGTCGTGTGCACCTACGGGCTGTGCTCCATCCCCGACGACCGCACCGCGGTGAGCGAGATTGTCCGGGTGCTGCGCCCCGGCTGCCTGCTCCTGCTGGCCGACCACGTCGAAGCAGCTCACTGGCCCGCCCGCGCCGTGCAGGGATTGCTGGAACTGGTCACCGTCCCCTGCGCCGAGGAACACTTCCGCCGCCGCCCCATCCACCACATCACGGCGTTCGGCCTGCCCATCGAGGCACACGACCGGTTCAAACTCGGCATCGTCGAACGCCTCGCCGCCCGCAAACCATGAGAACGCAAGGACGACCTCCTCACCGCCGCACGGCGCGGACGTGAGCCGCTTCCGGGACTGTCCCTCGAATGGTGTTTCTGGCCCGATTCGCCGGACTTGAGAGCTGGCGGGATGGGCACTGTGAGTAATGACATCTGGGATCGTGAGCACTACACCGAAGAAGGCTGGTCGTGCGAGGCGGCGGTTGTCGCCGGAGCAGGCAGCTGCGGCGGCGATGGTGGCCGACGCGAAGGCGCGCGGGCTGGAACTGACTGGCCCGGACGGGCACGGGCACGGCAAAGTCGGAGAGTGTGGTGCTGAGGACTCTGTGGTGATGTCCAGAGTGGATTTGACGGGGCGGGCACGGCTCCGGTGATCTTGAGGTTCTCTAGGCCGTCAGATCACCCTGTGGAGTACCGTGCCCGCGCTTGCATCATTGCTGATCAACGCTGTCCAAGACCAGTCGGACAGTAAGAAACGTCCGGTCCTGCTGGGGCGTAACGGGCAGGAAAGCCTGGTCACCGCCTTGTCGGAGGTTCCTGATCCGCGAGACGCGCGAGGGATCCGGCATCAGTTGCCGACGGTGCTGGGGTTGGCGTTGGCCGCGGTGCTGGCCGGTAGCGGGTCGGTGTACGCGATCGGGCAGTGGATCGCCGGGTGTTCGCAGAAGACGCTGCGCGCGTTCGGTGCCCGGGTGGATCCGGTGACCGGCCGGTATGCCGGTCCGGACGAGAAGACCGTGCGCGGGTTGTGTGCCCGGCTCGACGGCGACGCCCTGGACGGCGTGATGGGTCGGTGGTTGCAGCGCCGGGCGTTGGCCGCGGTCCGGGCGAAGGCCCGAACCGGCCGGCGTCCCTCGACCGGCCGCAAGGCCCGCCGCCGGGCCAAGGCTGCTGGTCAACGCCGTCAGCGGGCCAGTGCCCGGGGTCGGCACCGGCCGCGGCTGGCACAGGTCGCGGTGGACGGTAAGACCAGCCGCGGCGCGAAGACCACCGACCATCCGGCGCCGCACCTGCTCGGTGCGTTGTCCTGCACGGGTGTGGTGCTCGCCCAGTGCCAGATCGCGTGCAAGAGCAACGAGATCGCCGCGTTCGTGCCGTTGTTGACGCCGCTGGACCTCACCGATCGTGTGGTGAGCGCCGATGCGATGCAAACGCAGCGCGGGCACGCCCGTTGGCTGCGGGAGACCAAGAACGCGCACTTCGTGTTCCCGGTGCTCGACAACCAGCCCACCGTGTTCGACTCCCTCGACGCCCTGAACTGGGCCGATACGCCGGTCACCGGGTGGAGTGTGGACGACGACCGGGGCCGGCACGAGCTACGCACCATCCAGGTCCTGCCCGCCCCGCCCGAGCTGAACTTCCCGCACGTCGCGCAGGTGTTCCTGATCGAGCGGACCGTCACCGTCAAAGGCAAGACCACCTACCAGGCGATGCTGTATGTCACCAGCCTCACCGCCGAGCAAGCCGACCCCGCCGATCTACTGGCCTACGTCCGTCAGCATTGGCAAATTGAGGTTCTTCACTGGATCAGGGACGTGACCTTCCGCGAGGACGCTTCCCGGATCCGCACCGGCAACACGCCACGCGTCATGGCAACGCTACGAAACGTATCGGTCAGCCTGCTCAGAATCCGCGACACCACCAACATCGCCGCCGCGCTACGCCATAACGCCCGCAAGAACCGCCGGATCCTCAAACTCCTGGAGCTTCTACCAGCCTAAACACTCGAACGCCGACTTTGCCGTGCCCGTGGAGACATGGGTGCGGACGTAGATGTCGTAGAGGGCATAGGCCTCTGCATTCGCGTCGGCCAGCGTGCTGCCGTACCCATCGATGTACCCAGGTCCGTTGCAGTAGATCGTGACGGCGTAGCCGCC
>Ga0307516_10002218_pt1 | contig 26303 bp, 40 predicted proteins | sample 19_EM_MG_FD_203310 | JGI IMG/M metagenome (GOLD analysis project Ga0307516, IMG submission 203310) | Populus trichocarpa ectomycorrhiza microbial communities from riparian zone in the Pacific Northwest, United States - 19_EM | ecosystem: Host-associated > Plants > Roots > Unclassified | place...
TTTGTTGCTTGGCACTGTGTCGGGAAAGTACGGCCGCCAATACCGTTTACAGATATACATCTATTGTTCTTTGCTTCACAAACGGGATTAAGTAGAGCCGAACGGAAGACTTACTTTGGGTGTCGCGCTCTGCAGTTCCTTTTCCTTCACTACCCAGACCACAGTTGCCCTCCCGAAAAGCATCTTGGCACTGACGACGGACATGGCCCTGACGGTCACAAAGGTTTCATCCTGGCCGTTCTCATTCTGCATGTTAAGGGCAAATATCGCGGAATATCGATCCTGGCCGAACAACTTTGGGCTGAGATCGGGAGTGTGCGAAGCAAAGGTTTTGCGGGTCAAGGGGTCATATATTTTCAACGACGGATCCCACCCCAACCTAGCCGGATCCACTGTGGAAATGCTCGCAATTATTCGAGTAAATAGGATAGGCTCCTGGGACGGGTCATTGGTCAATTTTCGTGCATCGTCACCAAAACTAGAAGCGTACTGAATGGACGTCGATGGGAGCATCCATGCTCAGGATGCCTGAGCGGTCAACGACAAATATATTTAATTGACAACCACAAAGTGTTAACCCGACCACGAAACGTCGGTCGAGTTGCTCGGCCAGGATTTGTTTGATATATTTGAATAGCTGCATCGCAGCCTTCTGTTGACTGTTGAAGTCAGCGCCCGGCTTGACCTCGATTGGGATATGCAATTGTAAAACAAGGCAAGCTGGTTCACCTAGGAAAAATCGCCAGATAATCGTTATAGCGGTGGATTTGCCAGGTGCCAGAATACCTCTCTGGTTCTTTGCGTCTCTAGAGTAGATAAATCCCTTTTCCCTACCTTCCTTCTTCCTTCTTTTATGATTTCATCCAAGTCGATGATTGATTTGATTAAGGCCTCAATAGTTTGTGTCCGAGTATACAGCCCAATGTCGGGGCGGACTCGAGCGCTTTCTTCGCGTGATGATGCCATATTTTTATCGGCGCAGTTCACCCAAGACCCTCGCACATAGGTCTTCTCGGATTCGGCGCGCCCTGAGTCGTACATTTTGACCGACGAGTCTTGTATGGCCGTAGCTATGCGGACAAATGGGCCATAAATGGATTTCTCGACCGTTGGCTTTTTCGGTAGTTGGTTCCAGGAACCTTGACCTGGATCGCCCTTATACTCTCTCTCGCGGACGCTGTTGAATATCATTTCCGGATCCATCGGGCACGGAAGAAAGGCGTCGAGAAATTCCTCCCGTTCCGCGACCCTTCGGTGACCAATCACTTCCCTTTCCACCTGAAGATCGAGATCGATTGCCTTTTGTCGCATCCCTAGGGGCAGCTCTGGATCTGTGGATCGGGTGGGCGTCTCACGCGCTGTTGCGGACATGATGAGCGGAAATGGGGAGTACGAACAAAGAGGAGTGCACCTTTTTACAGCGAACGACTTCTGCGCCGGAAGTCCTCGGCATTAGACATGGATCAATGCTAACCAGCTCCCCCTTGACGTGGTCGCTCATCCGAACCTGCTTACGGCATGACGTCATTGACACCATCTCAACATTGAACGAGTAAGTTCATCTCCAAGGACGTTTCAAGGATTTAATTCCACCTGCTGCACATTGACGACCTCCTCGCAGATGGTATCAGGTACCTCTGCGAAAGTGCCCCGACCTACATCCAAAAGAATCATAGCAATAGGGCGTGTAGATGGAAACCCTGGAGCCAGTCAGGTATTCCGAGTCAGCCTCTGACCCATGGAACCCGTTCTACAGGCACGCGACCGCCATCCACATAGGTTTGACCAAATACACCAACAGGGCGCGCTCGTGTTCAATTCGTGTCGGAAGGGCAAGTTCAGTCAGCTACTGCGCCAAGGTTTCCCAGCCTCAACAAGACATTTTGGTCGTGCCCTCAGCTTAAACAACCCAGCCCTCTCCCTCTTCTCACTCAAGAAATTTAATAAATCAAGCTGTGCGTCCTCGCTCTCTTTCTCTTCTGTGGCCTTCACATAAGCTCCTCGCGACTCCCACCAAAGCTTCACCGCCTCCGGCACCACCCAGGTATGACTCAGCTCAAGGAGGGCGCTCATCCTTGCTTGCGGCTCAGCGCGGCGAGCGAGCTCCGTAGCGGTCCACGAGGTAAAGCCTCCTACAAGACACAACGTCAAGTTAGGTAGACTTTCCAACATAGTATGGCAGTATAAGGAAAGGAAGGGCTTACTTACCAGTACTTTGCAACCGCTTGTCAGCGAGTTCTTTCCAATAAACAGGGTCGAGCTCTCGCAGCGTGATCTCCACGTCAGTAAGGTTTTCCACGCTCTCTTCTTCGGAAGCCTCGTCGCCGGCGGTCAGGGCCGTCTGATGACGCTGGGTGTAGTGCGAATGCAGCAAACGCACAGTTTTGGACGCGAGGGAGAGGAGGGAATGTGCGGGGAAGCGGAGGATGCCGTCTAGCGTGAGGGTGGAGATGGTCGTCATCGTCGTGATAGCAATTATACGATTTGAAGGGAGACTGAGATACAGAAAGATGGAGGTAGGCTCGGCGGTACACTTTCGATTGAGAAACAGCTGGTACTTACGGGATGACGTCATTGAGATGGGACTCCTGTTTGTCCGTGGCCGGAAGTCGACTCCAGTGACTGCCAACATTACTAGTGACAATTGCAAGTAAGTTTCAAGGATTTATTAAAGTTTCGTCGTCCTCGCAGATGATATGAGGTACTTCGCCGACCTACATCTGGGGCGTATAGATGTGGGGACCCTGAAGCCAGCTTTCAACGGTAAAATCTGTCAGGTACTGTGCCAGGGTTTCCCAGCCCGACGCTTCTGAGCAAGACTTGGTCGATGTGAAGGCGGAACAGTGGATTAAAGCGCATATATTCTAAATCCCAGCCTTGGTGTATATCTTACCCTCCACTGCACCAGAACGTCCCGAATCTCCACACCAGACTATAACTCCCAACGGCGGCCCTGGGAGGTAAGGTTTTATCAACCCTGTCCAAAATCGGTACCTCGTCGACACCGTCACTGACTCACCAGCATCTAGGTCTGGAAAGTACTATGTTACTGATACAAAGTGTTCTGTAAGGGAGAAGGAGGAATTGTGGAGGGAGACGAACGTTCACCTCAATGGTATGCGGATGCTTTCTCTGGTGGGTCGAAAGGCTTTCATCGCTGGTGGAGGTGGTCTTGGGGTGGCGTCTATGATTTTCTAGGCTCCGCAAAATTGAGGACCTGGCCATCCCGAATGGTGCTCCTACGCCCTCTCGCCCCTTCCGTGGCATCATCGATATCATCGTGCTGTGTTTTCGAGACATCATTCATTTCCCTGTTGCTTTTGGACCCGATACCTGCGAGGCCCGTCTAGCGATACGATAACATGGGCTTTCACAGGCTTTCACGCTTTCTTTGCTCAAGTTACTTCCCGTTCGACAGGAAACGAGAAACGTTGTACGCTCGGACCCGTGAGCCGGGAGGATGACGGCTCGCCCTTGCGCCGTGCTCTTTTGTATGCACTGGAAGGAAATATCCATTCAACTCGAATCGGCGTCCGATTGCACCGTCAATTGTCTCGTATATCTTTCACTGTACAAGTTCCACCGTAGCAATTTGTTCTCCGAAGGACTGAAATATCGTTTGGTGTCTTCGACCACAGAGCTTCAGAGCCAAATGACCTTTTTCATGAACTTTTCTTCCGGCAAGTACTTTACTACGTTCGTTTACAAGTAGAGTAGGTTGAGAGATGCTGTTGTGTTCACTGTTATGCAGGACCTTTCCAAATCGTGTCACGTTTCCCCACCAACTTATCCGCGATCTCCATCCCATTCTCACCCCATATCGTCCCGCCCCTCGCCTCTTGCCTGTCTGCCCCCAAGATCTCTTTGAAAACAAAATAATGGTGGGCGTCGGTGCTCAGGCTCAAATCGAGAAGGCGATAGCCCAAATTCAAGTCAAGGCCGACGGAGAGAAGGACTACACGCAACACGTCCTCGACGATGGGAATATCATTAGCACACAAGAGCGGGTCATCAAGGACGTGCGTTTCTGTTCCTTCATTCTCGTGGTTGAGGCCGTCCCTGATACACCTCGGAACCTTCACCTAGGTACAAGCCCCAGCGATGCAGATTCCGACCAACGAGCAGTTCTTTAATCGACACGGGCAGGATCAGTCTAAACCTGATATAGCGTTCTTGAAGAACCACTTCTACCGGGAAGGGCGAATCAGCGAGGAGCAGGCGATGTGGATACTGGAGACTGCGACCGAGCTTCTGAGGAGAGAGCCAAACGTCTTGCAGGTGGATTCACCGGTAACTGGTACGAAATGCCAATCTCTCGTAGCGTTACTGCTAAATATCAGTTTTGCACTAGTGTGCGGAGATATCCACGGCCAATATGTGCGTGGATCCCGAAAGATAACAGCATCACTCTGATACACCTTTTATCGTGCAGTATGACTTGATGAAATTATTCGAAGTAGGAGGAAGCCCTGCCGCTACACGATACCTTTTCCTCGGCGATTATGTCGATAGAGGATACTTCAGCATCGAGGTGCGCCAAATAGTTCAATCCCTCTCCTTAAGGTCACTTAGACCCCCCAATCGATAACCTCCAGTGCGTGCTATATCTATGGGCTTTGAAAATCTGGTATCCAGACACCTTGTTCCTCCTCCGTGGAAACCATGAGTGCCGCCATCTGACGGATTACTTTACCTTCAAACTTGAGTGTATGTTTCCACCTCTCCGAGGGAAAACTGTTTGTCTGACAAGTTCAAGGCAAGCATAAATACTCCGAACGAATTTACGATGCATGCATGGAATCATTCTGCTCCCTACCTCTGGCAGCAATCATGAACAAACAGTTCCTTTGCATTCACGGCGGGCTCTCTCCCGAACTCAACACTATTGATGACATTCGGGCGGTACGTACCCAACTCTCGTCCTTACCCTAGTCATTCACTGAAAAGGTGATCGTCGACAGATTGATCGCTTCCGCGAACCACCCACGCACGGGTTGATGTGTGATATCCTATGGGCTGACCCAGTGGAGGATTTCGGGACAGAGAAGACCACGGATAGCTTCCTCCACAACCACGTTCGGGGTTGTTCATATTTCTTCACGTAATGGCAGGTTTCTCTTCTTCACAATAGATTGGCTGACTCGTTTGGGTAGCTACCAAGCAGCCTGCCAGTTCCTTGAAAGGAACAACCTTCTTTCTATCATCAGAGCACATGAGGCTCAGGATGCGGGGTATGTGTCCTTCCTCTTTCCAGAGGCATTATGTGTTCATATGTCATATCTGGCAGCTACCGGATGTATCGCAAAACGAAAACCACGGGTTTTCCTTCGGTTATGACGATTTTCTCGGCACCCAACTATTTGGATGTGTATAATAACAAGGCTGCGGTACTGAAATATGAAAGCAACGTCATGAATATCCGACAGTTTAACTGCACGCCCCACCCATATTGGTTACCCAACTTCATGGATGTCTTCACCTGGAGCTTGCCGTTTGTGGGAGAGAAAAGTACGTTACCTACACCTATAAAGAATGATCCGATCGCTCATCCTCGACATAGTCACGGACATGTTAGTTGCGGTGCTAAACACATGTACAAAGGAGGAGCTCGAGGACAGTGATGACGAGACTACATTGGCGACGTCGGCTACCTCTGAGGAGTCCGCAGAGCGCAGAAAAGCCATCAAGAGCAAGATTATGGCTGTCGGTAGAATGTCCAGGGTATTCGCACTCCTTCGGTCAGTGAATGTGCTTGTCGTCGTATTTTCCTTTGACGAGACATGAACAGTGAGGAATCAGAGCGAGGCTCTGAGCTTAAGAGCGTCTCTGGAACCACGAGCCTGCCTTATGGTACACTTGCTTCAGGCATAGAAGAGATCAAGGAAGCCATCAGCGGGTTCCAGGATGCGTGAGTATTTTCTTTGCATTGGACTGTCGATGAACCTAATTCCGGTGGGCACAGTCGTAAATCGGACATCGAGAACGAACGCCTTCCCCCAGAACTTTTCGATGCAGATTCGGAAGAAGGGAAGGCCATCCTCTCATCGTCGCTACCCTCCACCCCATCAGAACACCCTGAATCGCCACTCCAGCCTATTACTCCCAACGGCGTCAAGGACGGCCTTGAAAAGGCAATCTCATCAGGCAATATTTCCCCGACCCTGTCTAAAATCAACACTTCCCCGGCGCCATCGTCGACATCGCCAACGAGCCCCATCAGCCCTGGCAGTGCTGGCGGGCCGAGGAGGGGACACTCCAGGCAAGCAAGCTTGGGCACAACGATGACGAGTCCTAGCACACGTAGGAGGAGTCTTGAGAGTACGATGTCGCTGATACAAGGTGTTCTGGACGGGAAGGAAGGTGGAATTGCAGAGGGAGACGAACACTCGCCTCAGTGGTATGCGGAGGCAGTCTCTGGTGGTTCGAAAGGCTCTCCTCGCTGATGGAGATAATGATTTTCCGGTGGGATCCGCGACTATGCGGTCCCTGGTGTTCCTGGAGATCGGGGTCTTGTCATTCCGTCGTTCGTTTGAATGGGAGTCTCGCGTCTCTCACTTTTTGTCACCCGTAACTGTCACCGTCGAGTATCACGAGGACTTATATTCCTATCCGTCTATTCCTATGTTCGGCTGCGAGTTCATCGTACTAGTAACTCTCGAGTACGGTCTTTGTGTTTGTGCGCTGGTCGAAATGATGTTTTCTAGGATGTATTGTAATGAGGCCGTGTTACACCTCAACATACTACTCCGAAATGCCTCTCGCCACCCGTCAGAGGGTTCACTCTGTGATATTAACAATCCACACACAGTTGGGAGCTTCAGTTGGAAACATATTTGCCGTCCGGGGAAAAGGTGAAGCAGTCGAATCTGGGACAGATCAGGACACTGGCAGGGTGACCTTCTAGGATCCTAGCGGAAGTCAGTTCATATTCTGCATATTAAGGCCTATCAACCCTCCCAAACCCTCCAACAGCGTGCAGAATATGTTCATGCGTAGGCTGCCACGACAAAGCTTACCTAGGATGCCCCGGCCACTCTCACCTCCCATGAACCTATTACGCAGATTTGATGACCTCCTTGGTATCGCTGAAAACGGTTCTTTTTCGCCACGACCTGGGGCTGGGAAGAGAAGCTCCGTATTCCTTGTATGCCTTGCGGTGGTCGTACGACGTTGCAGGCGACTCCATCTCGATGAATCCACACGCACTATTCATGGAACAAGTTCATTCCTCATAGATTCATCTATTAACATGATATCATTAAAGTGTCTGGGGTTGAAACCAGTACTAGTGCACGGGATAAGGTTTCATCTGCCTGAGTATCCTATCCTGGAATACAACTGAGGAGAGTCGTAACCGATCGTGACATGCCGATAGCCGGGCGGAATACTGAACTAAATCTTTTTCTTAGAACGTTTTGCACGCTCTTCCTCCCGCTTAGCATATATCATGTCTGTAAAAGGACTGAAATGTACTTCAGTGAGTACGGGACGGGAATATGACAGACTAGCACTGACCCTTCGTAGCGAAGTGCGATGACATAGACGATCCAGACGTACAGCGTGATCAAAAGTCCGGCTGGACGTTCCAACCTTGAACGACAAAACATGAGGACACGGCTCCCTGCAAGGTTTATATCAAGGCTCCATACCAAAGTGCCCCTGCTGCGAAACACATCGTGCTGCCGACGTACATTGGGTCCCGTAGAACATTGAACGGGAACCTGACCAATTCGGATCATCGTAAATTTTGACCAGCACCAAAAACGACGCATACCCGTCTACGCGGTGGTCCATCAAGATTCCAAAATAATCTCCAAGGAATGTTCCAGTCATACCCAACCCCCACGTCGACGTTACAACGAACGTCTGCCCCACCGCGGCCAGCACAGCAGGGACAATTGTCGCCAATGGTTCAGGTAGGATTGCCTGCCTCGGTTGGTCCTCCAACGCCTTCCGGTATCTGAATAGTGTTGAGTGTCGTTTCTTGTTCGAGCGCATGTGGAAGTTGAAACGCACAGTGAATCACGGAGCATACCGAAGGAAAAGATAAGACTGGCGAGGAAGTAGATGCCATAGCGGGCATTTCCTCCGAACAGACGTGTAATTGTCTTGTTTCTGTATTCTATTCTTCCGCATCAGTAACCAGTATTTTCTTCATCCAGACGGGGGGGGGGCACCGTTTCGAGCCATGATATTCCATGCCGTGGGGTTGAACGCGATAGAGAGGAGCGCTATGGTCAGCGAGTACTTGGAGAAATCCACTAGCGAGAAAAGGTCTGTGGTGGCGGGGGGCATGGCGCAAGCCGTTGAGGGTAAGTTACGTGCCAGGTGTGTTGAAGATTGAGAGAGGGAAAGACACGTCACACGGGCCCGGGGTGAAAGTGTAAAATTTGGATTTGATTTGGATGCACAAAATAGAGTGTATCACCGGCACTGCGAACATGCGCTGTTTACCTCCCCGTTTACCTCGATCGAGGTAAATAGTGGGCACTACAACTGGCCTTTGTCCTCCCTAAGTCAATATTCATGAATTTTCGTTCATTGCCCTTCTCTTGTTCTGCTATCACGCTCCGTGCCCTCTCAGAGGTGTTTCTTTTCCACAACCACATGGTGTGCTGAGGCTAGTAGTTCTCCATCGTCCAGTTTCGGGGCAGCAATGTATACAAAAAAAGAGAATTTATAGAAATAAAGGGAAATCATCAATATGCTCCTGATATCTCATTCATTCTCCAAAAACAAAAGAAGGATGCAGCAATAAGAGAAGAGATGCCAAGCCTATCCTCGTTCGACCGAATCCTCGATTGGCACGATCGCGGCAATGCAGAAATGGTGCGAGCGCGGCGTTCGGGCATTTTGACGCGTCGTTCCCACGCTCGATTGGGCAAAACGGGAAAACCCCGATCAGGCAATCCGGTGAAAACGCCGACGGTCCGCCGCGTTCGACGATTTCCCAAAGTTTCCCCCCGTTCGGTCGTACACAAGCCACTCAGCAAGGTAAATGGCCCCACCAACGGCGACCGTCACGTGAGGTAACCCAGGCGCCGCCCGTTTACCGATCGGGTGGTGATACGTACAGGTCTTCTCTATTGAGAGTGTATGAAAGAGAATCTACTCAAAACAAAAGTAAGACGTAGAAGGACATGGACCTATGCAAAATGTTTTGCCGTCTTTCTTAAAGGCATAAATAGGCTTCTTATTACTATTAGCCCTCGGACGGTCTCACTTTCACCACGTATTATAATGATTGATGTGTTCGCAGCGAATTGGCGCAGTGACTCGTTGCAATTGCGTATGCCGCCAATTTTTTGTCTGTTTTTGACTGCAATGAACACTGGGGAATTTCGCTAAGCTTGAACGAAATTCTTCAAACACCAATCTAACACTGACGACTTTGGGACTGAAGCGTACTCGACTCGAACCTTAGCCCTCTCCTGCTGAAGATCGAGAACTGGTTTCAAGAAGAAAGTCATAAGTTGTTCTAGTTTTGCGATTCAAATCGTCAGACCTTACACTTCGAATGTCAGTCGACCACCTGGTCCAGCATCGTATAACCAATCCTACAGGCCGTGGCATGCATTCGGGGGCAATACCACGCAGTGAATATACAGCTCGGAAATCTTCCTGCGTGTTAGGCAACCTGATCGTCGGACCATGTAAAAATTGTGTGGTAATCATGTGTATTCGGTGGATTTCCTGCATACACCGTGAGTTTTCCGTTTTTCCTAACCTTCATGCCGTACCAAAGGTCGCCGTCCCCTATCATATGATGACTCAGACTCGCGTATTTCATCAAACATCCTCCATTCATGTCCGGCACGTTTCCCTCCAGGCGCTTTGGCTATAAAGATGCACCGCCCATACTCCTTTAAGATCAGAGCTTCACCTGGTAATTTCCGTCTGTATGCACCCAGCCAACAGTGCCTTAGGTGGTCGATGCAAGTCATGTGGCTCATTCTAGGGCCATCGATTACCTCTGCATGTCTCCATCCCCGGACATCCCGGCTCCGTTGACTGGAAATGGACCGTGAGCCCATTTATCGTCGGCGATTCGTTTCATGAAATTTTGCTCGATCACCCTATCACCGTCTAATATTGTCCTTTTCCAAGAGGCACTTGTCAAGTTAGGCGATATTGTAGTTATCGTCTATGTACAACTTTGCTTCACGGATCCTCTGATGATGGCTGATATGATAATCTATGATTCACGAAGCTTCTGGGATCTATTGCACTTATATCAGAATGAATCAATTGGTTCTAGTGCACCGAGAGGGGAATCCTTTCGAAAAGAAATACGCACATTCGGCTGGAAGTTCCGGTTGCCGTGACTCATATACATAGATGAGATGGTTCACGGCTGCCGTTGTGTGTGGTTTTTTACGTTGGATGATATATATATTTACCCTTCAAACTGATCGGGGCCATAAGAAGTTCATTAAATCATCTTTTGTACTACTCCTCAGGAGGGATCATGGATGGGGCAGGACGGGGCTTGAAGCTTGAAGCTCACAGGTTTAATTAGTTAGCCTTGAGGGGGCGTCACCGTCCTTTCAAATTCGCTGTTTTCCTTCTACTTCCCCAGGTTAGGGGTCTATGGGGTATGGGGAAATACGTAAATCTCTCGGCGGACGGACCCTATCAATGTCGGGTCAACCGGTGTGTAGGAATTACTGTAATCGGATTCTGTGCCAAGGGATCCTGATTCTCCCTGGACACGGTTTATTATCTCCAGTGAGAAATATATGCTCTCATTTCGTATTAAGGGTTCCTGGAGCCTGATCCTCGGTGCATATGCATGTGCCTGCGTGGTGAGACTGGGCTGCAAATTGCAAGCCCTCCTCCTTCTATCAACTCTATAACTGGGACGCCCCTAGATGGATCTCTCTCCCAAATTTATGAGGCTTGACCCCTCGATAACATATCCAGCAAATAGTTAGAAATCGATTCCATTAAGTAAAGATGGACATCCAAAGTTTACTGATCACGGAAAGGACCCCCGTGTGATCCTCTCAAAAGGTCGGATTTGACGTCGAGAGCCTGCTACATGGGTATATACACCTGAGCATGGTGCGTCTGATCAAAATCCGGACGCAGATCAATATTTAAGGCAACTACCTGTTTGCCGAGAGTTTCTAGTAGGACTGGGTCCGCGCCGTCGGCGGCAGAATCCCCAATTCGGTGCTAGGACCAGCCGTCTTGGCTCCTTCGCCGTAATGGAAGTGGAAGCCAGGACTTCTGGGTTACACGACCAGTCGAGTTGCTGGAAAGGCCAACTTTCCGGATTTGTGCGAGTCTAAGGTGTTGTACTCGCCGTCAGAGATGCTTGAGAACTTGGGAGGGATCGATTAATACCTTCTGAGACCTATCCATGCCACCAAAAAGGCAAAGGTGGCGGAAAGCGCACTCATGCTGTAGAAGGCATATGGGTGCTCTTCCATATGACTGGTCAACTTCGGTGGTTCTAAATGAGACAGGGGCAGGGTATTGGATGGGAAGGCTTACGTTCATGCCGAAAACTCCAGCGATGAGAGCACCAGTGCCCACACCAAGGGTAGCAATCGATACCTAGTAACCTCAATGATCGTATGTGGTGATGCACGACAGCCATACCTGTAGATCAAGAGCGAGTAGAGCATTACGATTAGAGTCTAGGATTAATTCCACTATTTCTTGTGTAGATTGTACATTGCTCTGGAAAACATGAACAGCGCTCTTCAAGGAGATGGCAAGAAACTCACCTCTATATTTTGAGCCTCGTTTACGATTTCTTCTACTTGTTTCGAGAAAGATTCCAGCAATACCTCCAGCTCCTCGTGATCCTGGGCCTCTCGCCGAACGTTGTTTTTTTTATCGGTTAGGTACATCGCATCCAGATCATCGTCTGCAAAAGAATGAGTAACGCAGCAAAGAGGATGAATGCCTATGAAGGCAAACCTTGTGCTAAGAGCTCTTCTAAAGCCTCTTCAACCTGCACCTCAATTAGTATCTAAACTGAACGAGACAGCCACCGAATCACCAGTTTAGCTCTGTTCTGGAAACTAGTCAAGCGCCGAGAGTAGTGTAACAACCGTTTGAACCGATCATGATCGATGTTGTCTTCCAACTCTGCAAGCAACCCACCAACGAGGTTCCTGATGAAGACCATCTCCGCCTCCAAGGCGCTCAAGACAGAGAGTAGGACCGACTCAAGAGCACTGATTTTCGTAAGTTAGAAAGAAAAAATGAGGAAATCAAGCAAGTAAATGCACCGGAACTCGTATGGAGATCCCGAACTTTTGGACTTGAGGTTGTGCTGCATGGTGAAAGTCAGATTAGGTGGGTAGAACTCGAAACTTGGCACTGACTTCTAAATGATACAAGAAAACGGAATGCAGCCGAGAGTCAACAGACCCATATGTGTCGAAGAGGATGACCGCATCAGCCTTGAGAAGAGCGCGTATATGGAGAATGTTGACCTACAGGATGTCAAGGATACTTGACTGACTGACTAGGGATAGACAAAGGAGCACGCACGAGAATGGCTTCTTTTCTGATGAGGATGGTGGGTACGAGGTTTGGTACTCGGGAATCAATCTTTCTTAGATCGCGGGCCTTTGTTTCCGATAGTTAGCCAGATTGGCGGGACGGTTTTTCTTATCCTACATTCAAACGGTGCTCAACACTCAAGTCGGACTTTTTGAAATGGCCGGATATTGTTTTGACGTTGCCTAGAAAAAATAGCATCGATGACGGCATTGCTTCAATAGTTGTGGAGGTAATTTAACTGACCTTCAGCGTCTAAAACAGTGCCTGGGGAGAAATCAAGGTTTCCGACGGCCGGAAAAAGTAGGGGACTCACAACGTAGCATAAGATCCGTGGGCTGACGTCCTTTCATGACCTTGTCCAAAATAGCAGCCTTTGCTGCATCCTCTTGATCCCTGGACAGGCCCTGAACGTCCGTCATCTTCGGAGGCCGGTTGAAGGTCCACCAAATCTTCCGAAACCGGAGGTTGTCGTTCCAGGGACGGCGGTGTGGGGGTGTCGGTCGAAGAGCATGGAATGAACGCTTTGTTATCAGACGAGTGCAGGTGACGTTGAACATTGCCGAGGAGGTCCAGGTTGGTCCGGATAGCGTTCTGGCTACATGGCTGGAAGAGAACGTCCAGGACGCGAAATGCATCCGCAGAGCTGGCAAGACGAGAATGGTCTCGTGATTTACATGGATCACGCTTCGGACATGAATGTCGAAAAGGCAAAGTTCGCACGTAGGACTCCTGTCTATGAACAGAGACCCGTGATCCTTCTTGAAATCTGTTTCTCCTCCAGAAATCGGATCTTTTATCCCGAGCTTGAAGCCTATCTCACCTGGAACGTTTTCGCAACGTGCTGGACCACGCCCGATCAGACCCGGCCCTACCCGTTTTCGGCATGAGAGGAACGAAGACATCTTTTCGGATTCTCAGGTGGTGTACCCATTAATATAACCGGACACTTCCCCACTACTTCAACCTATCTACCATGAGCCGCCTCTGATACATTCGCTCTCCCCTGACCATGTCCGATACCCAACGCCTCCTCGAAGCCGCTGCAGCCCTCTCGCGTCTTCTTAATGCCAGCAACGTCCCTCATGCATTCTACGGAAGTATTCTCACTGCCCTTCTCTCCAGTAATCCCCACGCAGTCGCAAGTCCCCCCCTGTGCCAAACTTTTTTCATCCCTACTTACCCCGTTTACAGGAAATATTCTGCATCGTCGAACCAGGCCAGCATCATCCGTTTCGCCGTGTGCGCGAATCAGTCGCCGATAGCCCAAATTTTACCGTCACCAACTCGCCATGGACGAACAGGTTTGATCGTTTCGCACACTCTCTCTGCCCCCTTACCTAGTAGCGGGTCTCCATAGGCTACACACGACTTACCGTCGCGTGATCCCCGCTCTTGACGTAAGGCCGACTCTCATTAATCCACACTGGTATATTCACATGGCCCGACAGATTGAGATACTACCTGCGGGCGAGACAGGTCCTCGCCGCCTTGATGCCACAACCGTGATGAAAGTTCAAGGAGTCCCATTCCTCACCATATCAGAATTCATCCGTGCCAAGCTCAAATCATGGACGATGTATGCTTTCTTCATCTGCTGCCAAGTATTTATTAACCACGTTTCCCTTCTAGCCGAGGCCTGGACAGCGACGCACAGGACATCTCTTATCTCCTCAATCGTTACTGGAATAGTGTCGACATCAATCGAATACCTGAACAAGACATGAGGCAATTCGTTGCTCGAAACCACTCCGTGGCACCCGCATGGGCTGCAATCAAAAGGAAATATGCGATGTGAAGGGGCAGGAGAAAAAAAAAACTCACTGGCTGGCCATCATTTGGCCTCGCCTGAGGTCAGGCGGTTATTGCCTCAAATATTATATTCATGTACAATACCGCTATAATCATTATTGACATTATGGATAAGAACATGGCCCCGTAGCACTTACCTATCAGCTAATAAGTGGGATACAGAAGAGATTCGTTCGAACGTCATCAGGTTCCGTTGATGTCATTCTACGCACTGGAAGAAGTTGGGAAAATTTTTGCCATTCTAGAATCAGATAAGGAGTTCGAACGGCGAGCGCTGTCTGTAGTAGTACCCAGATTCCCAGGGACCGCCAAGGGCGTGAATGACCGGGATCCGGATTGAATGGCGGCATGTGGTACAATTCGGCCACCAAAAAAAGATGAGAACAAGTACACCGGCAGCTTCCAATTTTCCCTTCTGTTATCCTTAATTGGGATGCTAATCAACCTCCTCATGACGGCGGATGGTGACTGAACAATTCTCCGAACGCAACAACAAGACGGATGCGGCACAGAGTAACAAGTACCAAACCAACATCATTATTGATGTGGGGAATATCCCGTCTGGGGTTCAGGGTCGACGGGTCGACGAGAAAGATGAGCCGGCGCCCCTGATGGCCGACCCCTTGACGGGATGAACGGTGTCATCAGAATCAGCCGTAAAATCGGGACAAGATGTTGTCCAAGAAAAAAAAAGTAATACACAACGTCAGTCGATCAGAACTTGGCCACGTCCAGACGGACGGACTCCCAGTGGGTAATCCAGGGCGTCCGCTGGGTATTGGTAAGTGGCATGTAGCCCAAAACATCCGAACTCGCTGAATCGCACCATGTTGCCCTCCCTAAAGAACTAAAACGAGCTCAAAGTCACCGACGATGGGGCCGGAGTGGCCTACGGTGGCGATAGATAGTTGTACATGACGGGTCGCATGCAGCTGACCTCAGGCTACGATAAGAGGGCTAGTGCACAGCGGGAAAACGCGGATTGCTGAATAGTTCCTGTGCGATAATGTGACGCGATTCCATGCTATCAATCGGGATAATGTATCTTGCGAGTCACCTGGTACACACAATCAATGGTAAAAATGCTCGAAAATCGGGGCAAGTTGGTGGAGGATTCCTTATACTGCTGCCCGGTATCCAGAGGCGATGCCTTGGCTCCCAGGTCGCTCAACACCCAAGGGAGGCATGGACGGAATAGCAAGAGCAAATAACTGCCATGATCGCATTGGCTGATAATCTAGGGCGAGAGAGAACAAAGAATAGGGTTCTTCCCAGGTATTGAACGAAAATCGGGGTTAAAATCATTGAAGGAGGAAAATCCCCGTTACTGTACTCACGGTGGAGGATTTAATTATGGACCACAGCGCCTTCCTCGCGAGGGAAGTTTCCCTGACGAATGGGATCAACGCACGTGTGGTTCCTTGACTATATCAAGCCACCATTCGACCCTCGGAGATGTGGGGCTTGCTGTGCCCGCGCGTAACCTAAGGGCTTTATATAGCCACCTTGGCAAAAGTGACGCGAGTGTTCGAGGATTGGGTAGGACAACGACGTCCAGACCGCTGTGTTCGAAACAGTTGGAGCAATAATCCGGGATCCATGCATGGAGGTCTTGGATATTTTCCTGATGATTCAGACCAGGGGAAGTGTTCTTCCCTGCCAGTCCAGATCCTGAGAGCGATGTCCAAATTATTTGCCTATTTATTGATGCTGATATATAAATGACCCAGTCACTGCAGCCATCTACGAACATAGTCGTTAGGAACGTGTGAAGTTGTGAAGTCGATTTTAGGATCCGGTACTTGCCGAAGGAAACCTCAAGAGCAAGCAAAAGCATTGGTTGGGCGCAGAAAACTTTAGCGTCCACGAGCGCACGAAAAAGCTTTGATGGGAGCCGTTGTCGGTATAAAAACTGGGAAAACCTGTTGTTCATGGTTCAGGCAACATTTCGAAGCCAGGTTGCGTCAAAGTGGTGCTGAATCTGGTAAGGGGAGGGGAGAGGAGGGACATTCATCAACGCGGTAGGAGCAAGTATAGGTCAACCCAGGCTGGACTTACTTGGGTCTAACGGTCACGCTAAAATATCAGCGCCGTCGGGTTCCTGAGACCATTTCACACGGGGAGCGCGGTGAGAGAAGACGAGACCCGAGAATAGGTCGAGTCGGCCAATTGTAACTGGGTATTTGGTGAGTAACGCGTTCATCATGGATGAGTGTCTCAGCCGGCACAGGGTGAAGTCGATTCGCTTATGTGTTAAATAAAATGCTATCTCTTCGCAGGTTTTAGATGATAGCAGGCCCACGAATGTCGGACGATCAGTGCGATAAACGCCGTAGAGAATAAGTTCAAGTCGGTCAAGGTTTTGTCGGATTTAGTCAGTGCGCACGTTTGAAGTTCACATTGAGGAAAGCGGCCGGATCACGGTTCTTTCTTCTCGGCTTTATCAGGCCGAACTATTGAAGAGAAAAGAAAAATGATGGTCCAATCCAGGATCGAACTGGAGACCTTCTGTGTGTAAGACAGAAATCATAACCACTAGACCATTGGACCGCGGTAAAGAATGCATGAATCGAAAAGTTCGTGATTATGAGGAATTTTTAGGGTCCACGTGATCCAGCTTCCGCTAGTGGCGGGACCGTAGGATAACGTTACACACCACCCACGATAAGCAGTTCGGGTCCCTTGCAAGTGACGTCCCGTTGGTGCCTTTCGTGATCTCTCAGAGCCATGGCATGCACGACCTGGTTGCTACCGTACTGCCTTCTATTCTTCATCGCCAGTACAGTCGCACAGCTGCCACCAACTCTTGTTGCCCGACAAACCACCTCGACCTCGTCGTCGTCATCATCGTCGCCCACCTTTACTTTTCATAATCAAGATCTCCAGAACGCCGTCGTCTGCAGTCCTCTGCACATCTCATGGCTCTACACTGGACCGAAGACTCCCGACGGCCTCAGTCTCTACATCAGCAACTATACCCTGGCTTTCACGAACCTCACCGACACTGTCTACAGAAGAGCAGCGTCTCCCATTGTGTCCGCTGTCAAGATCTCTTCGTCTATCGATCCCACTAAGCGGGCGTTTGACTGGCCCGCAGTAACGGTTCCGCTCGGATTGTATTTCCTCACTGCTGTTATCCCAGACGATTCCTACTCCGTTGCAAGTATCCCATTTCCTGTCAGTGACAACGGCAATACTTCGTGCACCGTTGCTTCATCTTCCTCCTCCACGTCGAGGAGATCCACTGCCACGTCCCATCCGGTGACGCCATCCCAGTCCTCAGTTCTCCCTCCACCGGGGACCACCTCCAATCGACTCAACGTCGCAGCGATCGCGGGCGGTGTCGTTGGTGGCGTGATCCTTCTCCTCCTCTCCCTTTTCCTCTGCATCTTCCTCAATGGCCGATCCCGTCGTAACCATTCGTTTGCACGTTACCGTGTCAATAAAGATAACTCCGGTCGTGATTGGGGTGGACTGGCTTCTGTCGACTCTCACGTACCCGTGGGTGGGAGATCCGCAACCCAGGGACCCACATATCCATCCGCAACTGCGCAGCACGTCTCGCGTACTGGGTCGCATGCCACCTTCGTCAGCACTATCCTTGCCGACGCCAAGTATGGTAGCCCGAGCGAGGAGGGCGTTCCCACCTCGCGATCACGTCCTGAATCCGCCACACATGAGAGTTGGCGTGGAGGTTCTCCCTCTGAAGAAAAGTTCGCTGGCTCTGTAGAAGAAATGGAGCTAGAAGGTATCCCTACCCTTGGATACCCTAACAACAAGTCTAATCTTCCCCACCGCTCCTATTCCACCTCAACCTTCAATGCCTCAGAATTGACCATGGGACAGCCGCGTCGCGCGTCAGATCCACAAGCACTTATGATCGACACAGCGATAGATCCCTCGACTTTGTCTCCAACTTCCCAGCAGAGGAAAACGCCGCGCAAGCCGGTACCTGCGTATACCCCGTCTTATGATGGCGGTCATCGTGCCGATCCATTATCCGAATCGCCGCTCTCCCCGGCACTACTAAGTGTGGCTGCCAATCTTACCTCTGCCTCCTCCCCTGTAATAACCCCCTCTCCCACGACTTGCCACTATACCACCCATACGAATAGGAGATCTCTCCCGCCGATGATTGTGAGGTCAAAGTCAAAGTCAAAGTCAAAGTCACGCATGTTTGGTGCTGGTTCATCCCAGGAATCGGTGGTGGAAAGTGGCGGGAGTGACATGGGGCATAATGGCCTGGTGCATAAGAGCAGCTTTGGACCAGCGGGTGTGGAAGGAAAGCCACTGCACTTCCTAGTCCCAGACATTTTGCCGCTGAACGGTGGCCAATGAAGTGTTTGGGATGTACGATGATGATGCTGAAGGCAGCAATTGACAATTAATCTTGAGTATATTGTGGGGTATTGCTACATGATATACCATGTCTATGTATTCTCTTTTTCTCTCTGCTGGACAGTTTTTTTCATGCAGTCCCTTGTTTGTTGTATATGCATGCACTTACTATTTGGATTCTTTGATGACTCTCTACGATAATCACACTCACCTCCTGTTGATCGATAATCTTCTGGTCTTGATGCACACAGACATTCTTGCACTGTACGCAGCGATGATCATAGCTGATCATCTCAGGATCACACTCGTGAGAGGTTCTCGATTACTCTGCCGCGACGTGTAGGCGGCCACCAGTAGTGTTTTTTTATGTTTACTTGCAGGATCGACGGCCTTGGTCACTCTCAGAATAGTATCTTGTACTCTTCTTGGGCGACGGCCGGGAAACTGTTGCACACCCCACGACACTTCAGGCAAGTCGTGTTCTTTTCCGGAAGTCAGGAAAGTCTAATCGGTTGCAAGAAGGATAGGTGCCGCTGGTGGTGCCGTAAAACTCTAGAGGTGTGTATTCGAGAACAATTCGAGAACTGCTCTACACCGATCTTTATTTAGATTTCATAGGCCAGAAATACCTCCCGCTTAGTGAAGTGCTCTATCCTAGAGCCCCGGCCTGCCCCAGATCTTGTCTAGACGGAATGGCTGTTGAAACTTGAAAGCCGCCCACTGGCTCGGCGTAGTCATGGGACGATGAATAATCGACATAGATTTCAAACCCAGCGCGCCAGCGATCTTGTTCCCAACTTCGGAGTCAATAGAACGATCGATTCGCGGTAAGAATGTGTTCCTTGTGTTTCTTCATATATTGACCCTGCATCTGCCAGTGCACAATGTTTCCACCACACTACCGCGCTGCCCATCAATCCGATGGGTTGCCTGAACCCCAGTGAGTCTCACTGCAAATGCCCGAAACAGCGAAACGAATCTTGGTTCGCTGTCGGACCTTGAGCTTAGAAGACAAAGTCGCTGGCACCGTGACTTTACTGGATTGGGGTTGGAAGCTTCTGGAATCTGAAAGATTCTAGTTAGCTTAAGATCTCATTTTCGAAGTAGGTCTTCTGCTTGGCTTCTTTTCACTCCGTACTATTAATGAATTGACTGATAATGTCAAAAGTCTATGCGGTCATAGGCGAAATTTCTAGACAGAGGAGCAATCTGGATCGAAGACCGATCACAAGCCGGTGAGCGTCGATCCAGCTTGGATAGGCGGTTGTATGTCCCTTTTGCTTTGAATGTAGATTCAAGGCATCTGTACTCTCCGTCAGTACCGTCAGGGTATGTCAATTATCTTATGGGGAATACTCGGTAAACTACTAAGATATAAGTTGTCAAAAAATGGCAACGCCCCACCGCTAACCATCTCAGCCAAGTTTATCGCTAAAACGAACAATGCCTCGTTGCATGGTCTGCGACCGGCCTTTTGTCAATAGAGATGCACTCCATCAACACCTGGCAACATCGAGCCTCTCACACCCTCATTGTGACCCCTGTAATCGGCGTTTCGTTAGCATCGACGCATATGCTGGCGTATGTTTATTCTCTCGCCTTTATATCATCCTCATACATTCCTAACGGTCCTCTTCCCCCTTTTGATGCCCCATCCGCGATCCTGTACACAGCACATGGCAGCACGGCACCCCCCCGAATACCCTTGTGCCGAGTGTGGCAGGATTTTCAGGCAAAAGTTCGCCTTGGACGATCACTATCGAGGATCACTCAAGCACCCGAACTGCGCTCGGTGCGGCTTAGGTCTCAAAGGTACCATCGAATTGGCAGAGGTGAGCTGGTGTGCAAACCCCTAGCACCTACCGGTTCATTCACACTACGGCGACAGCATCAAAAAGAGGATTGTACTCGCAACATCAGATGCGCAGCGCCTTATGGCGCAAGGATCGCTTTGGACGACCTTGCTAAGCATCGACGGGACTCGCCCAATCACCCAACTTGCGACCAGTGCAACCTGGGATTCGGCGACACCGCCGAATACATCCAGGTAAAATGTCCCAGTGTTGAGTGGGTTTGAGGATTTTTTGACGAAACATTTTCAACAGCATAACGAACTCGTTCATCCTGGCGTCAGAAAGTCGACCGCGGAGGTGACCGAGATCATCTACGACCTCTCTTCCTTGCTTACAATGATTAATATGGCCTAGGAATCATTGTTCAAGACGACGGGTAACATCCCGGTGCTTGCGAGTGGCTTCGCTGATTTGGCTCCACTCAGGCTGGACGAGCCAAGGGTCTTGGCGACAAGACAACCGACTGCCTCAAGCTCGTATCGCCACGCCGTCAGGGGCCCGAGCTCGACTCTGACTCCGCCTCTTTCCTCCCTGCCACTGGGGTCAGCGGAACCGTCGGATTCAAACCGATTCTTCAAGGTAACGGAGTTGAGTCCCACCCACCATCCTTCATGCAAAATTCCGGTATCCAACCGCAGCATGCGGCAGGTATGCTCTTCGGGGCTTCCTCCCCCATCCAATTCGGTCGAGAAGAAATGGGCCGACAGACCAGTAAGCTTTTGTCAAAATCGTAGTAGTTTTCGTCATTAAATAATGACATTCAACAGAATACGGTGTTCCCATCAGTTCAAATGATGCCTGCGGCGTCGAGGCACCTCGTTTCCTAGTCCTGCGGTACAGTAGTGAGTTTTGTAGATGTTAAGGATGTGGAATACATACAATGACTGGTGTGAATCAGTTTCGTGGGAATACGTCAATAATGTCACTATTGTTGGGCACATCGCTCGCGGTCGCGGTGCCATGGATCTTTTCGCTGCGCCGGTCGTCTTTCTCGTGGTCGACGGCAATTTCCATTCTCTTATTGATTCATTCACTCTTCGCTCTGCACACCCTACTCGCCAAACAACCACCGAACCTCTTCTCCACCTTGCAAATTCCGCTCAATACGCCGACGGACACGGTACGCGCGTTGTTGCTCCGCGTATCCAGCACCCCTGATCTGGATCCGGAACTTGGGGGTTTGCTGGAACGGCTGGCCTCATTCGAAGCTCGTACCCTCTATCTCCGCTTTGGCCACAATGTCCTTGCGACATGCACCTACTGCCGTTCGACGGAAGACTTTGCTCTTTATGCTCTTCCTCGTGCGGTTTTGTCGTATATACGCGAGATTACGTTCGTTGGAGTGAGTCCTATGGTTCTCTGGCGCGTTTGGTTTTCTCACTTGTACCACGAAGTTCACCGCCCCCCATCGTCGAAAGCTAGGCGCAATCATTCTTGTATTCATGGGATTAGGAGAAGCGTATCTTCTAGCCACTGTCACTATCCAAATTCCACAAAGAGGAGAGAAGCAGCCTGTCATCATGGTGTGTTTTATCTTGAGAGATTTTCATGGTACTGACGAGAACGTCCAGTGGCATGATATCCTTCTTACTATCCGTCATATCGTCTTCCTCGCCTTCCCGCTCATCCTGCATTTCGTTCCCACCCCCACCTTTCGGATACCCTTCATATATACTCCACCTCGAAGTAACTCTTCCCCCATTGATACCGCAGCGGTGCTCCTCCAAACGCAACAATCTCTGGCCCACCTCCTTCCTGCATTGCATTTACTCAAGTATGCACAAGCAGCCACTATGCGCATCCCGGCCCTTCGCGCCCGAGCCGGTGGATGGTGGGAGGAAGAGGCTAGGGTGGGAGCATTGATCAGAAGAGATGGCGAGAGGATGGGCGAGGGCGCTGTGAATGTGCGGAACATCGCTCGAGGACTTGATCTTTCATTCGACGAAGCGAGAGGAGGGCGAGAGGAGGGCAAGTTGTTGACTAATGCCAAAACGGCGGTACGGGAGTTGTTCAACGATGGGATCAAGGTCAGTGGACACTGGGCACCGACATCATGACATTTTTTAGATGTATCCTACCCTATGGATAACTGGCATGTTATACGAATATACCTAATGGAAGACATATCCTGTCGTGGAAGGTGCTTTAAGAAGTACCTCAACATATGCCGGTAAGCAAATTCATTAAGAATGAACATCACTAAACTGTGCCCAGGTAATGATTTTCTTGATCCACCCAAAGCCTCTGGGTGATGCTGTCATGCTCCAGAAATCTTTATGGTTGCCGTCAATGAAGAACTTGTTGCCCCTATCCAATTCGATCGCTCTGATCGACTTTGTTCTCAACCTTGACCCACGGAGCTCAACAGTTCTGTAGTTTCCGGGCATCCTTCGACAACTCCCAAAAGATATACGCTCAGCAGAGACCCACGCTCGTTTTTCTTCACTCGCTCGCTCTCTACTTAAAATGAAACCATTTCCGATAATCGTCAGCCTCGTCTTGTTTGCCCAACCTGCCCTCGCTCATTGTGAGTTCACCTCGTCATCATCCTTTCCGAGTGACGCTCATGTTCATCCCGAAATATAGACATCTGGACTACACTTCTATTCGACAATGAGATGTCCACTAAAGCAGTTCGCAAACCCCGGAACAATACGCCCGTTGCGCCCATCACTTCCCTCGACATGGCGTGCAACTCCAAACCTTTTCCTGCCACAGAAACCGTCGCCACGACCGCTGGGAGCACGATTGGTTTCAAACTGGATAACGTCCTTTACCATCCAGGCCCAGCCGCTATATACCTAGGCAAGGCACCAGGAGGATCTGTTGCGAAGTGGAACGGTACGGGTCCCCATTGGTTTAAAGTAAGCTGGATCATGGTTTCGTGTTTTCTTATAACCTTTTCTTATATCTAGATTGCTGAATGGGGAGCCGTGTACAAACCTTTCACCTTTACATGTTTTGGCAAGTCTAAATTAACGACGACAATTCCTGATGACACGCCTCCTGGAGAGGTATGGCACCAAGTTTACTCGGGAATCAACTTCAACAGAACTTCATCTCGTGTAGTACCTCGTTCGCATCGAACAGCTGGCCATGCACTTGCTGCCGGTCGAGTCATTCGTTTCTTGCGCTCAAATCAACATCACCGAAGGAGGAACCGGGAACCCGCCCAAAGTAGCCATCCCTAGCGCGGAATATGTCACCGCAAGTGATTCCAAGATTAATGTCAACATCTACTGGCCTGTTCCAACTTCGTATATTGTTCCCGGGCCTCCAGTTTGGCGTGGGTCCGAGTGAGGTTGCATGGGATTCGAGTCCTCGTCTCTTGTTTTGTTTTTACGAGGCCTCATGCTATGTATTCTGGTTTCAAGGCAATTTGTATGTGTCGAGATTGGTCATATTCCAGAGACCATGAAAAGAAAAAATCTTTGTATGTTATAGGATTTAGTTATCTAGTCGTCTCAATCATCTAAATTCGGGGAGGTTGGGCACGTTACTCGTAATACGTAGGTATGTGGATGCTGGGAGGTCCGTCGTTAATATTTCGTCAAAGAAAGTGCCAACGGTCGTCTATAAGTCGTACACAGCCCAAGGTCACGAAGCCAACTTGGCACCTTCCGACCCTTCTATACGAAAGGAAGTATCCTCTTGGAGCTCTTCCTCGACGGCAGCTTGACCTTCCGCAGTTAAAACTGCATACCCTTTCGAGATATCCTTCTCAAAATACCTAGGAACGAACCTGCAAAAAGAGAAACGCATCTTTATCAGCAAGCCCTACACATAGCCAAACCAAGCAAGCTTACTCGACACCCTTCTTCTTCCTATCTGCCGCCTCCTCTCTTTGCCTCTGCTCGATCGCCACCTTGTGTCTCGTCGCCTCGGAAAACTCCTTCTTGAATAGGTTATCAGTGACGTTGGCCCAAAGCTTCCTGCTCTCATTAGGAAGTTGCTTCTCCAGCGGCCTCACAGATTTGGGAAGGATCTCCAGCGCAGAAAGGTCAAGGAGCGTAGCATAGTCCTCGTCGTGGGGAACGACGTCCGCTTTCGAAGCAGCCTTTGAGCCGCCGAAGAAGGAAATGGAAGCCATAGGGAGGGTGGTGTGAGAAGGAGAAGGCGAGGATGCGACAGAAGAAGAGTGGGTAAAAGAACCAAGACCGACTCGACGCCAGCGAATGTGTCCACGCCATGATCCGTCGAGAACTGCGAGTATATGTGAATGGGGGACGTGTTTGACCTTTGACCATTGTTCGTGCTGCGTTTCGCCTTCGTGCACAGAGTGAATCACTCCCTCGACGAGGTAGTGTGCTCTCCCGAGCCATGACTGGAGGTGCGACGAATCGGTCACAGCACTTTGGGATGAGGGGAAGAAAGAATTACCTCTTCCTTGTACTCAAGGATTGTTCTAAACTTATGTGCGTGCTTGCCGCCAGTGCAGGTGATGATCGTAGAATCAGCCACAGTCACATAAAAGCTACCCCTCAAAATCCCGTTGACGGAGGCGGTCGGATGAGTGACATGGTATTGTTCGCCCTCCCCAGGACCACCAGCGATGTTGATAAATAAACCCTGGTTGAATTCCCCAGGTGCAACGCGAAGTGCCGTTCCCGACACCTTGGCTGAAATTTGATCGATTCCCTGCATTTGTATCGAGCGCGCGGGGCACGACGCATAAAAAGCCGATACCGGTGGGTGATGAGATACTTGTTCCGTGACATAAACAACTCGTAACTGACACGCGCTGGCAAGGTTTAGATTGGACATCTGGCCCACGAGGTCGGTTGGTGCAGCAACAACTTGAGGCGAGGTCGCCGCCGTTGATGGGCTCGCTCTTAATTTGGAGAGTGCGCTGAAACCGCTGCGTGTGCTCTTCGAGCTTCTTGAACTCTTGATGCTGGCGGCATCTGATATAGGAGGTTCAAGGATGGTGGGCAGTCCGGCGGGAGTCGGAGGCTCGGATCGCTCCTCTGAGTAAGGAACGACGTCCCAGTGGGCTCGAAAGTGTTCGCCAAGTACGGAATTGTACGGCTTGCACACTTTGCCGTGCTACACATTGTGGTTGAGCATTCGCGTTCAAGAGCAAGATCATGAACACTAACGATGAACTTGAGGTCCTTGGTGAACGTGAACCTCACCACGGCGAGCATGCGTTCAAAGGGGTCATCAGAATCATTGATCCTATATACTGCAAGATCAGACGACGTCAAGCTATCGGACTGAAGAAAGACTCAACGCAGCAAAGATATCTGGCCTATCTAGGTAATGCCAGTATTCTAGGTTGGGTATTGGCTCCAACAACGAAGCCGGTAAGGAAAGCCTCCTATGGAAAGATTCAGTCTGAAAAGCTTTGAACGTCATCGACGAGGCTAAGCGTACATAGCTGCGATGTCCTTCACCCCGAGGCACTTCTTAACCAGCTGAACTATCATCTTGAGCTTTCCTCCTTCGCCAGGATCGCTGGAGTCGGCGATTGAGATGGGCTGCTCTGGAGTATCCTCATCAACGGCCACGTCAGTGGCATCGATGCTGGCCATGATCGAATGTGGAGGAAGAAGGAGCAAGTCGGAAGAGAACGTGTAGAAGTGGTTGCGTGGCGCAAGGAATGAGAAGGTGGCAGCCTGTCGCTGAACTCGGCTGCGAGGAAGGACGTAAAAAGCTCCACGTTGATCCCTCAAAAGTACAATTTCATGGAGGCTATGTACTATTGCTTGCGTTTCACAGTACTATAAACCTCTCCTCTTTCGTCCATCTCGGGTCAAGGAAACTCCTAAATAGTAAAAC
>Ga0307516_10002219_pt1 | contig 26301 bp, 24 predicted proteins | sample 19_EM_MG_FD_203310 | JGI IMG/M metagenome (GOLD analysis project Ga0307516, IMG submission 203310) | Populus trichocarpa ectomycorrhiza microbial communities from riparian zone in the Pacific Northwest, United States - 19_EM | ecosystem: Host-associated > Plants > Roots > Unclassified | place...
CGACGACGAAGGCCGGGCCGGCCGCAGTCGCGACGGAGGCTCCGGCGCGAACCCCCGTGGTGACCGGGGAGACCGAGGCGGGCCCCCGCGCCGCGACGGCGGTGACCGAGGCGGATTCCGCGGCGGTGACCGTGGCGCCTCGTCCGGCGGTGACCGAGGTGGCTCGTCCGGCGGCGGTGACCGAGGTGGCTCGTCAGGTGGTTACCGTGGCGGCTCGTCCGCCGGCGGCGACCGGGGTGGCTTCCGTGGCGGTGACCGTGACCGTGGTGGCTACCAGGGCGGCGGCGATCGTGGTGGCTCGTCTGGTGGTTTCCGTAGCGGTGGCGATCGTCCCCAGGGCGGCGGCTTCCGCAGCGGCGGCGATCGTCCGCAGGGTGGTGGCTTCCGCAGCGGTGGTGACCGTGACCGTGGTGGCTCGTCCGGTGGTTTCCGCAGTGGTGGTGACCGTCCGCAGGGTGGTGGCTTCCGCAGCGGTGGTGACCGTGACCGTGGTGGCTCGTCCGGTGGTTTCCGCAGTGGTGGCGATCGTCCGCAGGGTGGTGGCTTCCGCAGCGGTGGTGACCGTGACCGTGGTGGCTCGTCCGGTGGTTTCCGCAGTGGTGGCGATCGTCCGCAGGGTGGTGGCTTCCGTAGTGGTGGTGACCGTCCGCAGGGCGGCGACCGGGGCGGATATCAGGGTGGCGGTGACCGTGGTGGCTCGTCCGGCGGCTTCCGCAGCGGTGGCGACCGTCCCCAGGGCGGTGGCTTCCGTGGCGGTGACCGTGACCGTCCGCAGAGCGGCGGCTACCAGGGTGGCGGCGACCGTGGCGGCTACCGCAGTGGTGGCGACCGTCCGCAGGGTGGTGGCTTCCGTAGTGGTGGCGACCGTCCGCAGGGCGGCGACCGGGGCGGATACCAGGGCGGCGGCGACCGTGGCGGCTCGTCCGGCGGCTTCCGCAGCGGTGGCGACCGTCCCCAGGGCGGCGGCTTCCGCAGCGGCGGCGGCGACCGTCCGCAGAGCGGCGGCTACCAGGGTGGCGGCGACCGAGGCGGCTACCGCAGCGGTGGCGACCGTCCGCAGAGTGGCGGCTACCAGGGTGGCGGCGACCGGGGTGGTTACCGCGGTGGAGAGCGTTCCGAGGGCGGCTCGCGCAGCAGCTTCCAGGGTGGTTCTGGCGGCTACCGGGGCGATCGTCCTCAGGGTGGCCGGCCGCAGAGCGACCGTGGCGGCTACCAGGGCGGCGGCAGCCGTGACCGGGGCGGCTACGCCGGTGGCGGCGACCGGCCGGGTAGCCGCAGCGACAGCGGCTTCCGCGGCGACCGTCCGCAGACCGACCGGCCCCAGGGCGATCGTCCTCAGAGTGACCGTCCCCAGGGCGGCGGCTACCAGGGCAGCGGCGGCGACCGGGGCGGATACCGCGGGACGCGCGACGACCGGAGCACCGGCGACCGGGGCCCACGCGATGGCGGCTTCCGCGACCGTGGACCGCGAGAAGACCGTGGACCGCGTGACGACCGCGGCGCCCGCGATGACCGTGGACCTCGGGACGATCGTGGACCGCGCGATGATCGTGGACCGCGCGATGATCGTGGACCGCGCGATGATCGTGGACCGCGCGATGACCGCGGCGCCCGTGACGACCGTGGACCTCGGGACGAGGCTCCGCGCGATGACCGTGGGCCCCGTGGCGAGCGTGGCTTCGAGCAGTCCGAGCCGCAGCAGGCCGCGTTCAAGGCTCCCGATCTGCCCGAGGACGTCCTGGCGACCGACCTCGACAAGGAGGTCCGTGCCGAGCTGCTGAGCCTGTCGCGGGACACCGCCGACCTGGTCGCCCGGCACCTTGTGGCCGCCGGTCAGATCATCGACGAGGATTCCGAGCTCGCGCTGCAGCATGCCATCGCCGCGCGGCGGCTGGCCTCGCGGATCGCGGTTGTGCGGGAGGCCGTCGGGCTCGCCGCGTACGCCGTGGGGGACTGGACCACCGCGATCGCCGAGCTGCGGACGTACCACCGGATGACGGGCCGGCAGACGCACCTGGCCGAGCTTGCCGACTGTGAGCGCGCCCTGGGTCGCCCGGAACGGGCGATTGATCTCTTCCGCGGTGCGGACAAGGAGACGCTGGACAAGGCGGGCGCGATCGAGCTGCTGATCGTGGCGGCCGGCGCGCGGGGTGACCTCGGCCAGCACGACGCCGCCGTGGCGATGCTGCAGGTTCGTGAGCTGACCGCCGACGAGGACGGCGAGTGGGCCGTCCGGCTGCGCTACGCCTATGCCGACGCGCTGCTCGCCGCCGGCCGGCGTGAGGAGGCCCGGGAGTGGTTCGCGCGGGCGGCGGCAGCTGACGAGGACAGCCTCACCGACGCGGCCGAGCGGCTGCTCGAGCTCGACGGCGTCACCATCGAGGGCGACGACCACGAGGACGAGGATGAGGCCGGCGACACCCCGGTCGCCACCGGATCCGACTCCGACCAGCCCAGCACCGACGAAGACGACGCCGACGAAGACGACGAAGACGACGAAGACGATGACGATGATGAGAACGACGACGAGGTGACGGAGGCGCAGGCCCCCGACAACCCGGCGGATGCCAACGCGGCGGATGCCAACCCGGCGGACGACGACGCGGCGGGCGAAAAAGCCGCGGGTGACAAGCCGGCAGAAGGCACGGCGGACGCCGACGGCGAACTGGCGGGCGAGGAATCCGAGCGCCCGGCGAAGGGCGACAAGGAGCCGGAAGCGTGAGCCTGGTCGGGGCGTACGACCTGGTCATCTTCGACCTGGACGGGGTCATCTACCTGATCGACAAGCCGATCGACGGTGCGGCCGAGGCGGTCGAGCGGCTGCGCTCGGCCGGCACCGCTATCGCGTACGCGACGAACAACGCGTCGCGGCGTGCCCCCGACGTCGCCGCCCTGCTGACCGGCATGGGTGTGTCCGCCGCCGCCGACGAGGTTCTGACCTCGGCCGGCGCGGCGGCCGCCATGCTGGCCGGGCGGCTGCCCGCGGGCGCCCCGGTGCTGGTCGTCGGCGCGGAGGCGTTGCGGGCCGAGGTTCGCGACGCCGGTCTCGTGCCGGTCGAGCGGCTGGAGGACGGGCCGGCCGCGGTTGTGCAGGGCTACGGCCCGGACGTCGGCTGGAAGATTCTGGCCGAGGCGTCGCTGGCGGTGCGGGCCGGTGCGCTGTGGATGGCGACCAACACCGACCGCACCCTGCCGAGCCCGCGTGGCCCGCTGCCGGGCAACGGCTCGCTGGTGTCGGTGCTGCGCACGGCGCTGGACCGCGAGCCCGACGTGGTCGTGGGTAAGCCTGCGCCGGCGCTGTTCGAGACCGCGGCGTCGCTGTCCAAGTCGCAGCGGCCGTTGGCGGTCGGCGACCGGCTGGACACCGACATCGAGGGTGCGGTCGGCGCGGGCATGGACAGCCTGCTGGTGCTGACCGGTGTCAGCGGGCCGGCGGAGCTGCTCGCGGCCCCGCCGGAGCGGCGGCCGACGTTCGTCTCGGCGGACCTGTCGGGTCTGTTCGGCGAGGCGTCGGCGGCGCGGATTCCGGCCGGCGGCGACGAGCTCGGCGGCTGGCGGCTGGCCGACGGCAAGCTCGAAGGCTCGGGCGATCCGGTGGATGCGCTGCGGCTGCTGGCCGGCTTCGTCTGGGACGGCGGTAAGGCGCAGGCCGGCTCCGACGCGGCCCGCGAAGTGTTCTCCGCCTGGGGTCTGTAACCGCTGCTCGCCACTGTCGTTGATCCCCCGTAGGCGCCACGCCTACGGGGGATTTCCCTGTTCGGCGCGGCCGGAGATAGTGAACACAAGAGTCGGTTCCGACGCTTTGTGGTGGCCCGACGGGAGTCGACAGTCAGTGGCTGGAAGCGCAAAAAAGGACATCATGCCCCCGCGGCGAGGTCTTCTGATCTGGCTCTCCGGTGCCGATCCCGACACGTTGTCGCGCAGCCCCCGCGAGAAACGCAAATACTCCGGGCTGGGCGGTGTCGTTCTCACGACCGCCGGCATGGCCGGGCTCTCCGCGGGCTTCGCCCTGCACACGGGGGTACGGGCACCGCTGGCGGTGTCCGTGCTGATCGCCGTCCTGTGGGCGCTGGCCATCGCCAACCTGGACCGGTGGCTCGTGGCCGCGGCGGGCCGTCGCGAGCTCTGGTGGCAGAACCTGGCCACGCTGGTGCCCCGGATCCTGCTGGCGCTGGTGATCGGTGCCGTGGTCTCGACGCCGCTGGTGCTGTGGATCTTCCAGCGGGAGATCCAGGCCCAGCTCACGGTCACCCAGCAGGTCGAGCGCAACACCTACGAGCAGCGGCTCAGGTCCGACGCGCGCTTCGCCGTCATTCCCGGCCTGCAGGCGGAGGTCACCAAGTTGCAGCAGGTCGCGGCCGGTTCGCTGGTCGAGGACCTGGTGGGCAAGGACCCGGCGGTGGTCCGCGACCAGGCCGAGTATGACGCGCTGGACAAGCGGTACAGCGAGGCTCGGGCGAAGGCCATCGCGGAGTTCGACGGTACGGACGGCACCGGCCAGAAGGGCGGCGGGCCCGCGTACAAGACCAAGCTCAAGGCCGCCGGTGAGCTGCGGGAGCAGCGGGACGCGGCCAAGGAGAAGCTGGAAGGTTCCCGCAGCGCCGCCCTGGAACGGCAGAAGTCCACGAGCAGCAAGGAGCAGGCCACCGCGCAGGGCGAGCTCGCCACCAAGGAAGCGGAGCTGGCCCGGCTCAAGAGCCTCAAGCAGGCCGAGGAGGACCGCTATCTGATCGACAGCGGCAACGACCGTGGCCTGCTCGCGCAGCTGGAGGCGCTCAGCCAGATCACCGACAGCAACGCGACGCTGAAAACGGCGTACCTGACTCTGCTGTTGTTCATCACGGCCATCGAGATCCTGCCGGTGCTGACGAAGTTCCTGCTCAACATCGGGCCGCCGACCGCGTACGACGAGATCCTGGCCACCGCGGAGCAGAGCGACGTGCAGGCGGCCCGTACCCGGATCGAGTTCGAACGCGAGCAGGAGCGCCAGGAGCTTGAGGCCCAGGCGAAGCGGCAGGATCTGATCCGCAAGGAGACCGCCGGGCGTGAGACGCACGTGCAGACCGAGATCCGCAAGCGCGAGCTGGACCGGTGGCGCAGCGAGGAACTGCACCGGCTGAACGGCGGCGGCGCGGCGGAGACCACGACCCGCCGGACGCTGCGGTTCCCGATGCCGCGCCGGGCCAAGGCGGACCGTTCGGGCTACAACGACTGGCCGGCGGACGAGCAGGCGACCCGCCCGGCGAATTCCGGCACGTCCGTGGCCCTGCCGGAGCCGGAGCACGAGAGCGGCACCGACGGCACCGTGCCGCGGTGGCGCTTCAAGTAGGCGTCCGTGACGAAGGGGGAGAGCCAGGTGGCTCTCCCCCTTCGCTGTCTCACCGGTTGAAGTACACGGTGGCGATCAGCCAGCCGGGTTGCCTGGTCCGGGGTAGCGGCTCGTCCGTCCTCCTGGCTACGACCGGCACGCCCGTCAGGTCCTCGGACGTCGTGAGCGCCGCCTTCAGTTGGTCGGCCCGGCCCGGGTCGCCGCCATAGTTGACGAGCATGATCACGGCCGGGACGGCGCCCCGGGGCACCTTCTGGTCGAACTGCTCCAGGAATTTATGCGCGTCGTCGGGCTCGCGGGGGTCGCGCGGCGGCAGGGCGATCTCCGTGGGCGGCACCCGTACCACGGTGGGGCTGACAACCGCTGCCTGGGTCGGCGGCGGCTTCCCGGGTGCCGCGCCGTCCGTACGGGTGGCTATGAACGCCGCGGCGGCGCCGAGCACGACGACGGCGACGATGGCTCCGGCGGTGTAGACGGTCGCCCGGCGGGAGAAATGCCGGCGGAGCCGCCCGCCGGCGCTTCGCCACGCCGCGACCGAACGGACGGTCGTGCCGGCCGGGCCGCGCGGGGTGATGGTCCGGTGGCTGCCGGTGTCCTGGCCCCAGCCCACGGGCTGCGTCGCCGGTGCCGGTCCGCCGGCCAGCTTCAGGGCGATGGCGACGTGCGAGGAGGCGGTGTTGTCGTAGTCGATGGCCCGGCAGCGCTGCCTGAGCGACGTGGTGCGGGGCGCCTCCGAGTCCACGGCGAGCAGCGCCTCGAGGGCGCCGTACATCATCCGTTGCAGCCGGGTCGAGCGGCGACCCGCGAGATGGTGCTGCACGGTTTCGAGCATGGTGTCGATCCACTGCTCGTCGCAGCGGCCCTGCAGCGCGGTGTGGGTGAGGTCGCGGGCGACGTGCTGGAGCATGTCCGGTTCCCGGGCCGCGCCGGGTATCTCCATGGCCGCCAGCGACAGCATGGTGCCGACGGCGTGGCTGGGCAACGGGCGCAGTTCCTTGGTCAGCGTGCCCAGGAACCGCAGGGGTTTCGTCGTGAGCAGCACCTCGTCGTGCGCCGCCTGGGTATAGACGAGATGCGTGTTGAGCTCGGCGACGACGATGCGCGCGTCCGGTGGGAAGTACTCGCTGTCGTGCTGGGTGGTGAGCCCGAGGCTCCGCAGCCACGGGCGGGCGGCGACGCGGTCCGTCGAGCCGCCCAGCACGCCGGAGCGGCTGATCCACTGCTCGGTGACCGCCCGCAGGCGCTTGGGCTGCGGATAGGCGCTCAGCAGCAGCGCGGCCAGCCGGTCGTGCCACGCGGTCAGCTCCGGCCGGCTCGCGGTGGGCAGGCCGAGCAGGTTGTCGGGCGTGCCGTCCTGCGCGTCGATCACGCCGGTGAGCAGGGCCTCGGCGAGCGGCGTGCTCAGCTCCTCCTGCAACCGGCCGACCGCCTCCGCCGGCTCCTTGGCAGCCCACTGCGTGACCAGCGACAGGTGGCCTTCGGCCAGCCGCCGGCGGCCGCCGGGTGTCTCCAGCATGGAGGGCACGTCGTGCCATTCCGGTACGTGGTTGGCGTGCCCCAGCTCGACCAGCATCTCGTCGAGGGTGTGACCGCCGCGCAGCAGTTCGGGATCGGGGCGCTTACCGGTCGCGGCGTAGTGCACCAGGAACTCGAAGCCGCGCCGTACGGCGTCGCGCCCCAGCCGGGTCTTGATCTCCTCCTCGCTCACCGGGCCACCGCGGAACCACTGGTCGATGGTGTCGGCCCGGTGCGGTTCCTCGCGGCGGAAGTCGTCGGGCCAGCCGCCGGAGACCACGCGCAGTTCCGGCGAGTCCGGGCGTTGCAGCATGCACGTGGACCAGGACCAGGCCCGCAACTCGCGCTCCGGCAGCACCTTGAGGGCGGCCGGGATGATCGCCGCGGTCTGCGCCGGGTCGCCGTCGACCGGGATGGCGGCCTGCTTGGTGACGATCCCGCCGAGCAGCCGCATCACGACGTGCTGGAACCGGTCCGCGTCGTACGGGATGGCCGGCACCTTCTGGTCGCCGGCCGCGATCTCGACCCCGGCGGTCCAGGCCTCCAGCGCCGACATGTTCTCGGTGGCGAACGCGAAGCGGCAGGTGCCGGCGACCCCGAACGGCCCGCGGCGGCCCTGCACGACGAAACACCACAGCCACCGGCCCTGCACGTGGACCCGGCGCAGGGTCCAGATCGGATGACCGGCCGTCGAGCGGATGCCCTCGGGCGGCTGGCTGAGGTCGGCCTGCAGCAGGCGCTCGGCGGCCGCCCAGTATTCCCGGGGTGCCGTCGGGCCGACGTCGTGCGGGCTGAAGCCCCGGCCGGTCAGGTCGGCCCACTGCACCATGATCATGCCGTTGGTCATCTACGGGCCCTCCCTAGTACGGCCAGCAGGAGTTGGGTCAGCGCGGCGGCGCGGTCGTCGACGCGGGGGAAACGGTCGCGGGGATTGAGCGGCTTGAGCCGGATGTCGTCCACGGCGATCGGTACGGTGGCCAGCGGTGAGCAGAGGAAGAACCGCAGGGTGATCCACGGTTCGCGGTGCATGCGGAACAGGGCGCTCTGCTGGCCCAGGCCGTAGGCGAGCCCGCAGCCGACCGCGGACATGACCAGGTCGCGCAGCAGGATCAGCCCGCCGGAGCCCGGTTGCAGCGCGCTGTCGAGGTGTTCGTCGATCGACGGCACCCGGACGTGCTGCGGCACCTCGGTCGTCATGTCGCCGCGGGGGATGCTGACCTCGTTGTCGGTGCCGGTGTGCACCAGCTTCCAGAACTCCTCGGGCTGCGAGAAGTGGTCCAGCAGCCCCCGGGCCACCTGGACGGCGCGGCGCTGCCGGACGGCCGGCTCGGTGGTTCGCGCGCCCCAGACGTAGGTGAGCAGTTGGGTGGCGCCGGGATCCGCCCCGGCGCCCTTGGTGGACCAGCGGTCCATGGCGACGGACAGGTAGGTCGCGGTGCCGCGTTCGACGTCGCCGGGTGCTCCTATGTCGCGCAGATCGATGCCGGGTTTCTCCAGCGCGGCGCGGATCAGGTCGCACTTGGTGACCGCCACCAGCATCTGCAGCGGCCGGCCCTCGTCGGTGGCGAACAACCCGTCGACCATGGTGACCTGCTGGCCGATGCCGTCCTGGATGGTCTCCCGGTTGCCGCGCACGACGTCGGCCCCGTACGCGTTGACCGTGCCCGGCCGCAGGCTGCCGTCGAGCAGCAGCCGTTCCTCGGCGACGGACTCGGTCGCCATCCACTCGGTGGCGTTCGGCGCGACCGCCGGGTCGACGACCCAGAGCAGCGCGTCGAACGAGCGCAACATCCCCGCCTCGCGCCGGTTGATGCCCCGTTCGTCGAACAGCTCGCCCGGCAGGTCAGCCACGCCGGTCCAGGTCCGCCGGCCGCCGCTGTCGGTACGCAGCACCAGCGGCTGGCGGAACTGCTTGCCCCACTGCTGGGCCCGGCGGTCACCGTCGACGACCGTACGCCGGACCAGTTCCTGGATCGCCCCGAGCGCGTCGCGCAGTTGATCCTCCAGCATGCCCGCCGGGGTGGACTGCCGATCCGTGCCGGTGGGCTGGATCGCCTCGCCGGTCTGCCGGGTGTCGTTGTACTTGCCGATCCGGGAGGTCAGCGGCAGTTCCTCGAGCGGGCTCAGCTTGCGCAGCCGGATCCGGCCCGGGTCGTCCGGGGCGTTCCACTGGGTGAGGTTGTCGAGGTTCTGCTTGAGCATCCGGACCAGCAGGTAGGTCTTGCCGCTGGCCGGCGCGCCCATCGCGGCGACCATGTTCCACTCGTCGATCGTCTGGCGGGCCTCGTCGGGCCGCCGGGCCGGGCCGGAGCGGAACACCGGGGTGGCGTCCGGGAAGATGTGCCCGCCGCCGCAGAGCAGGTAGATGAAGTCGACCTCGTGCTCGTTGAAGACCGGGTCCAGCGACTCCGCCGGCCGGTAGTTGCCGGCCAGCATCGTCACCCGCCACGGCATGCCGTTGCGGCCGTCCGGCGCGCCCACTTCGAGCCGGAACGACGGCGGCATCATGAACCGGCCGGTCTCCGGGTCCAGCGGCGGCTGGGTGCGGCCGAGCAGTTGCCGGCACACCGGGCAGGTGATGCCGAACCGGCTGGAGGGGTCCTCCTCCGGGGTCGGCGGCTTCGACCAGCGCATCAGAGGACCAGCCAGACGACCAGGAACGAGAGCACCGCGGCGCCGCCGCCGACCACCAGGCCGGCGGTCGCACCCCAGCGGCTCCCGGCCCGCGCCGCGACCCTGAGGTAGCCGGCGACACCCGCCTCGACCTCCACGAACGCCGGTTGCCCGGCGTCGGCGGTGGCGTCGATCCAGTCGCCGAAGGTGTGGCCGTACCGGGCGAACTGCTCGTCGGGATCGCCGCATTGCCGGGCCACCCGCTGCTGCAACGCCTCGCGCCATGAAGTGATCACGTCATCCCCCGACCGCCAGAACTCCCAGCGCCGTCCCGGCGACGACGCCCCCCACAACCCAGATCGACAACCAGAGCGCGGCCCGGCGCAGCGCCACCGCCTGCGCCTGGATGCCGATGGCGTCGTACGCCCGGTGCACCCGTTCGGGCCGCGTCGCCGGTCCGTGCTGGGCGTACGCGCGGATCGCCTCGATGGGGCCGGCGAACGCGTACACCAGATCGGTCCGCGCCGGCACCGTGACCGGCTCCGGGTCGCGCTCGCAGCGCTGTTCGGCCGCGAACACCTCGGCCAGCCAGGCCTCGGCCCACGGATGCGGTGACTCGATGGCGATCTGCCCGCGCGGCCCGGTGCCGAACGGCTCCGCGAGCACGACGATCAGCGGCTCCCAGCGGGCGTCGGCCCAGTGCTCCCGCAGCGCCTTCAGGACCGCCTCCTCGCTGTCCGCGACGCGTACCGAAGGATCGTCGGGGTCGGCGTGCAGGAGGGTCTGCTCCACCCAGTGCCGGCCGGCGAGGGCGCACAGCACCACGATGAGGAAGCCGAACCGGTCCTGGGCGTAGAGCAGGCCCGGCGTCAGGTTCCAGCCCTGGGCGGCGTTGTACCGCATGCGCCGGATGCCGCCGTACTCGTAGAGCTCCGTGCCGCGCAGCACGGCCGGCGGCGGATCGGCCTGGGTGGCGGCGTCCGTGTCGATCAGCACGTAGCCGCTGCTGTCCTGGTTGGCGCACCAGCAGACGTTCTCCGGCTTGATGTCGCAGTGCGCCCACCTGAGCTGGTGCAGCTGGTCCAGGCCGGCGGCCAGCAGCCGGAAGTCGCCCAGGTGCTCGGTGCCGGGCCAGCGCCGCAAGGGCTCCCACCGGAGCAGGTCGATCTGGGGCGACACCGCCAGCAGGTAGAGGTCGGGCCGGGCGCCCTCGCCGATCCAGGACGGCAGCCGGCGGTGCAGCTGCGCGACGATCTGGTCGGACGGGGTGCCGAGCCGGGTGGTGACCGCGCCGGAGAGCTGTTCGAGCTGCCCGTCACCCCGGACGACCTGCACCGGGACCACCGCCCAGGGCGGTTCGACCGGGGTACGGCGGTCGGTGCCGCCGAGGTAGCGGTTCGCCCGTTGCAGCGCCGTCGCCTGCCCGTGCAGGTGCTGCCGCAGGGCCTCGGCGTCGCCCAGGTCGGCGCAGCCGTAGATCTTCACGTGCCAGTTCGGCCAGCCGTCGCGCTCGTTGCTCGCGGTGGTGAAGATGACCTGGGTATGGATGCGCCGCAGCTGACCGGTCGCGCCGCCACCGATCGGCGGCACGTCGAAGTCGACGCTCTTGCGCTCGTGCCCGCGCGGCGGGGCGACGGTCAGCAGCACCTGCCACTGCGGTCCGCTGAGGTCGATGACCATCGCGGGCTCGTCCGGATCAGCCATGGCCGCCCTCCCAGGCGAGGTGGTAGTCGAGCAGGGTGGACGAGGCGGTGCCGTCCGCGTAACCGATCGATCCGGCCGCCCCGGCCTGGATCAGGTGGCCGCCCGCGCGCAGCGGGACGCCGTCGATGGTGACCAGGTAGTCCGGCCGGATCCGGGACCGGGCGAACTCCACGCGGCGGCCGTCGTGACGCAGGTAGAGCAGCTCGCCCCGGGGCAGGAAGGTCGCGTACTCCGGCAGGCGTACCGAGGCGTCCCGGATGGCCCGGCCGGTCCAGCGGCCCAGGGGCACCCAGCCGGGCGCGGAGGCGAGGTGGCAGACCCAGCGGAAGTCGGCGCCGTACCGAAGGGTCAGATGCGCGGTCGCCGGCGGGAGGTGGATCTGTGGGTCGTGGATCTGTGGGTCGGGCCGGGTCAGCGGCAGGGTCTGCTTCGGCGCCGGCAGGGCCGGCGGCTGGATCAGGAACCGGTGGCCGGGCTCGGGCAGCGCGGGGTCGACGGCGAAGCCGACCGAGACGACCCGCGCCGGGGGCAACTGCGCGTCGACGTGCTGGTTGATGATCCGGTGCACCTTGCCGCCGAACTCCCGGCTCATCGGCGCCAGGGTCAGCACGGACACCGAGATCCGCAGCGAACCCGGATCCAGCCCGCCCGCGTTGACGATCGTGCAGTAGCGCTCGACCGCACGCCGGAAGGCGTCGAGGACGCCCCGTTCGTAGTGCGGGTCCGCCGTGCTCATTCGGTCTCTCCGATCGCTGTGCCCATCGCCCCGGCGAGCTGCCGGGCCCGCGGTTCGCCCAGCGCGCGGTCGCCCGCCTCGACGACGACGGCGTAGCCGAGCGGACCGCGGGGCGTGTCCAGGAATCCGCCGGCCCATGCGGTCTGGCCCGGGAGGCTGCCGGTGCTGCCGCCGGTGAGCGCCTGCCGCAACTGGCCGCTCGCCTCGGCGGTGAGCGCCCGCTCCGGCTCGGCGGCCGCCACCCGGGTGGTGCGGCCCGTGGCCGGGTCGGTGACGCTGCTGATCAGCCGGGGGTGCACGACCCGGCCGCCGTTGGCGACCGCGGCCATCACGGCCGCCAGGGCCAGCGGCGTGCCGGCGATCCGCGTCGACTGCCCGGCGTACGCGTCCAGCCCGTCGACGGCGGGCACGCACGAGGCGGCGGCACCGACGAGGCGACCGGCCGGCCACGGATCATGCGCGGGGCAGCCGCCGGTCTGCAGCCCGAAACGGTGCGCCTGCTCGGCCACCACAGACCAGCCCAGCCGGCCCGCGAGCGCGACGAACATGTCGTGGCAGGACGCCGCGAGGGCGTCCGGCACGCTCGTACCCGGGCAGCCGCGATCCGGCTGCGGGTCGCCGCCGGCGCCGCTGTCCAGGTAGGCCGCGGCGACCACCACATCGAACGCGGAACCCAGCCCGTAGCGCCGCCCGACGCCCCGGTTGACCTGCGCGGCCAGGTCGGCGGCGGGGAACGGCCGGGCGGTGTGCGACCACCGCCAGCACGCTTCCTGTCCGGCGCCGTCCCGGCTGCGCCGCGGGCACGACGGATCGGGCCGGTCGTCCGCCAGCCGCCCGCCGGGACCCGGCCGCACGTAGTGGTCGTGCGCGGCGGCGAACTTCGCGGCGGCCGTCGCATCGGCGCGGGAGACGCGGACAGCCCTGGGCGGCCCGGGCGTGCTGGCGCTGACGAGCACGTCGCCGCTGGTCGCGTCGAGCACGACGATCCCCGCCGGGCCGCCGCCCCGCAGCGCCTCGGCGGCGGCGTGCTGCAGCCCGGGGTCGAGCGTGAGGCGGACCTCGCCGTCGATCCCGCCGCCGCGGGGCGGGGGCAGGAGACGGTCGCCCAGGCCCCGCCTCGCGGTGCCGGAGACCACCGCGGGATAGGAGCGTTCCACCACCCCGGCCGGGCCGTCGCCGACGCGGATCAGGCCGGTCAGATCCGCCGGGGTCAGCCCGGCCGGCCGAATAGCGGGCGCCGGCGTCCACCCGTCGCCGGCACGGTCGAGCACAAAGCCGGGACGGTCGCCGAAACGCAGCTCGATCCGCGTGCGGGCGCGGGCGATGAGGTCGGTCGAGCAGGTGGCGGGGTCGGGCGCCGGGGAGCTCAGGCCGGCGCGATCGGCGGTACGGGCGGGGCAGGTGGCCCGGTGCGGGTCGTAGGCGGTCGGCAACCGCAGGCTGCCGAGCCGCGGCGCCGAGTACGGGACGGCGGTCAGCCCGGCCACGATCACCACCATGGTGCCGACGGTGCCGACCGAAGTGACGACCCGCACCCGCACGGCCGCGCCCACCATCGAGCCCGGGCCGGTTGGAGTGCCGAGGTCGCGCCTGAACGGGCCGATCGGTGCGCCGCGGTTGCGCCTGAACAGGCCGGTCGGCGTGCCGAATCGGTTGGGCCCGAGCGATCCCGCAGGCGTGCCGAATCGACTAGGCCCGAGTGATCCCGCCGGCGTGCCGAATCGGTTGGGCTCGACCGGGCCGGTCGCGGGGTGGGTCGAGGCGCGCGCGACCAGCAGTGTCAGGATGATGCCGAGCGCGATCGCAAGCGTCGACTGCCCGCCCCGCGACAGCAGCGGCGCCGGAATCCCGCTGTGCGGCACCAGATTGGCGGTGGCGGCGAGCACGAACAGGAACTGGCCGACGATCATCGCGCCCAGCCCGGCGCCGAAGAGCATGGCCACCGGTGGGCTCTCGTAGCCGGGTGGGGGTGCGTTCGCCCGTACCAGCCCGGCTCCGAGCAGGACCACCAGCAGCCCGGCGGCGACGACGACCAGCCCGCCGAGTTTGTTCCAGAGGACGGCCAGCACGAAGTCGGTGGCCCCGGCGGGGACGGCGCCCGACGCGGTGTCGCGCAGCCCGCGCCCCCAGAGACCGCCGTCGGCGGTGGCCGCGATCGCCCGGGCGACCTGCGAGCGCTCACTCTCCACATCGGCGGCGAGCGAGCGCCGGCACGGCACCTGCCCGGCGGGCACCGCGGGCCCGGACCCCTCGGGCCCGGCCACGACCATGCAGGCGGCATCCCAGCGGAACGCCCACGGATCGTTCCAGACCCGCCCCCGCTCCCCGACATAGTCGGTGCTGAGCAGGCTCACGCCCCCGACGATGAAGAGCACGGCAAGAGCGATGAAGATCCGGTACGCGGACAGCATCCGAACCGCCCACCCGGCCCGTCCGGCGTCCCCGCCCCGGTCCAGCTCCACGTTGCGGCGGGTGGCGGCCCAGGTCACGCCGGTGGTCATCAGCGCGGCGGGCACCACCGTGCCGAAGTCGTGCCGCAGGCCGCTGGCGACGGCGACGAGCCCGAACAGCGCCAGCGGCAGGCAGAGGAAACGCCCGGCCCGGTACAGCGCGCGCGCCGTCGACCAGCGCCACAGGCTGCCGGCGCCGGCCCGGATGTCCCGCCAGGTGTCCCGGACGCTGACGGCCCGGAAGCGGAAACTGTCGCGGGCGACAACGAAGGACAGGGCCCCGAGCAGGAGCAGCTTGCCGTACTCCGGGGTGGCGACCGGCCCGGCGGTCAGCGCGACCGGACCGGAACCGAGGAACAGGGGAAGGACGAACGGGACAATCACCACGACTGGCAGCGCCGCCGAGAGCGAAGCGGAGTGGATCTGCTCCAAACTGTCGGTGCGCGTCGCCCAGCGGACGGCAACCCCGGCGGCCCGGCGCAACCGTTGCCCGGCCGGGGCGGTCGTGCGGCTCAGCCAAAGGATCAGCCCGAGCACAACGGCGATCCCGATGGCCGGCTGTCCCAGCGCCGACCATGCCCGGCGCAGGGCATCGGGCGCGAGGCCGCCGGTGAACGTCCCCTCCGGATCGGGAATGACCGTCAGCCGCACCACGAGCAGGGCGCCAAGTTCGAGCAGCAGCGTGGAGACCGTGAGCACGGCCAGGACCGGGCCGGAAACCGCGAGGACCCGGCCGTCCGCCGACAACCTGCCGCACATGCGCAGCCCAGCGCGGCCGAGGCCGGTTACCGCGGCGGCCACGGCGGCGACCCAGAGCACATAGGGCGCCCCGGCCAGCAGGAACGGGAGGGCGAGCAGAAGCTGCGGAGCCCAGAGGGCGAGCGCGGGCCAGTCCCGCAGGCCGCGACCCCGGGCAACCGCGGGTCGCAGCATCCACCGGTAGGCCCCTGCGACTCCCCAGAGCAGGCCGGCGAGAACGACGAGGGTGCCGAGGGCGGGCCCGGTAAGAAGATCCACGATGACGATGTGCCGACACCTCCGCCCGTGGCTCTGTATCTGTTGGTTTCGCATTCCCGGAACCATGCGGACGACGCGGCCGGAGATACAAAAGGTAAGCCAGAGGCACGGGATCACGTAAATGGCCGAATGGCCCACATCGCCCCCGGAAGAGTGACCGGCCACGACCGGGGTAAGCGGAAAGGCCAGGGTGTGCGCACCGCCGGGGGTGATAGGCCGTGATCCGAATGTCCCCTGGTAGCCGGTCCGGATCGGCGCCCCGGTGCCGGTACGGGCCGACACCTGCGCGCGGGCGCGGCGCGAATAGCGGAAACTCTCTCGTGGATTCGCCGGTAAAGCATTCCCCCGGACTTCACCCGGGCGGATGACGGCCATTCGGTGGGCCGGTTACGCCACGGCTCACTTGAGGTCACTGGTGCCGCGCCGACCGGTGGGCACCTATCCTTCTCCCGTGGGACTGCGGTTCGGGACGCGCGCGTCCGACTCGCCGTGGGTCGACACCGTGTGGACCTGTACGAGCGACCAGGTCACGGAGATGACCTCCGTCGCGGCGGTGTCCTGGGGCCTGGTGTTCTGGGAGCGCGAGGGCGCGGCGTACGCGGGCATCTCCGGCCCCGAGACCAGGACCGGCACCGCGCCTGTGCCGGAGGGCGCCGCGTTCGTCGGCATCGAGTTCGCCGTGGGCACATCGCTCCGGGTCGTGCCCACGCCGGCCCTGGTCGACCGTGGCGTCGAACTCCCCGACGCCACGCACAGGACGTTTCAACTGGACGGCCGTCGCTGGGAGACGCCCGGCCCCGACGACGCCGAGGCCCTGGTCGACCGCCTCGTCCGCGCCGGCGTCGTGGTCCGTGATCCGCTCGTCACGGACCTCCGCCGAGGCCGTCGTCCAGCGGTCTCGGGACGCACCGTCGAACGCCGGTTCCAGGCGGCGACCGGGCTCACCCAGGGCGCCGTCCGGCAGATCGAACGCACCCGCAAGGCGTCGGCGCTGCTGGCCGCCCGTGTCCCGGTCGCCGACGTCGTCTCGCGGCTCGAATACTTCGACGAGCCGCACCTGGCCCGCGCCCTGCGCCGGTACGTCGGGCGCACGGCGCGGCAACTCCGCGAGGGCAAAGGCGGCGCGATCGCCCTGGATCTGGATCAGCCGACGACGTCGTAGATCAGCTTCACGATGCCGTTCGGATAGGTCGCCGACTCCCGCACTCTCAGCGCCTGCTTGTCCTTGTCCGCCCTGCTGAACAAGCTCTTCCCGGCTCCGAGCAGCACGGGGAAGACGAGCAGGTGATATCGGTCGATCAGGCCCGCGTCCGACAGGCGCCGCGCGAGCTCCGCACTCCCGTGGATGAAAATCGCGCCACCCGCGCTCTTCTTGAGCTCGACGACGTCCTCGGTCGAGCGCAGGATCGTCGTCGGACCCCACCCCTCGACGAGGGCGTCGTCGGGCAGCGTGGTCGAGACCACGTACTTGGGCAGCTCCCGGTAGGCGGCGTGGTCGTCCGAGCCCGGCCAGGTCGCCGCGAACGCCTCGTAGCTCCGGCGGCCGAACATCAGCGCCGTCGTGTCGGCGAGTTCCTCGCCCTTGAGCGAGAAGGCCTCGGGCAGGAATTCGATGTCGTTGACCACCCAGCCACCGCTGCGATGCTGCTCGCCGGGCCCACCGCCGGGGGAGTCCACAACGCCGTCGAGCGAAACGAATCCGGTGTAGACCAGATCACGCATGTGCTGTTCTCCTCATAGTCAGATCTCCACATGGTCAGGCGGCAAGGCACCACCACGCTCGCCCACGCTAAGAAGCGGGAACCGCGGCCGTCTTGGACGAAAACGACGGCAGTGGCTCATCCCGGTTTCCGTTGTGCTGCTGTCGGCCCGGCTCTCGACCAGCGTGGCGCGACGGCAGTGGTTCATCCCGGCTCCCGTTGTGCTGCTTCGGGGATTCCGGTGGCGAGCAGGCCGCGGGTGGCGTCGGCGATGGCGGGCCAGTCCGGGGGCCCGAGCCAGATGAAGTGGCTGTGGGCCCGGCTCTCGACCAGCGTGGCGCGCGGGATGGCGTCGGCCAGCGATCGGGTGTGGGCGAACGGCAACTGCCGTCGTCGCACGTGGCGATCACGAGGGTGAGCTGGCCGGCGTCGGGGGTGGGATTCAGGTCGTTGGGGAACCGTCGGCCGGAGCGAATGGTGCTGAACAGGGCGATCAGGCTTTGCCCGGTCGCCGGCGCGCAGGGCGGCCAGGACGTCGCGGGCGGCCGGGTGGACGGGTCCGGCCAAGCCCCGGCGGTAGTGCGCGGGATGGTTGGCTCACCGTGGTCATTGGCGAGGATCTCGCTCGTTCCCTCCCCGTCCGGAGCCGTGGTCCGTGGCGAGAGACTCAGTGTTCGGGGGAGGGCCGAGCAGCGATGCCGTTACGCAGCATTGCGACAACGCGACAGGCGTGCGCGGGGTCGGACGCAAGGGCGGCACCGCTGGCGAGCGTCAGCACGTCGATGGCGGTGACGTCGGAGCGGAGTCCCGGCTGTGCGCGCCGGACCAGGCGTTCGGCCGTCGAGGTGATTGCCGTGTGCCATTGGTGGAACAGCGTGGTGCGGCGCTCGGCGGCCCCTTCTGTCGCTGCGAGCGCGAGTGGGCGCTTGGTGGCCACGTGCGTCACGAACTCATCGAGCCAGGCGAACAGCGCGTCCATCGGGTCGGCGGACTCCAGTAGCTGCGAGCCGCGTTCGCACAGAGCGGTCACCTCGTCGGCGTAGACGGCCACGAGCAGGTCGGCGCGGGTCGGGAAGTGCCGGTACAGCGTGGCGTTGCCGACGCCGGCTCGCCGGGCGATCACGTCGAAGGCAGCGTCGTTGCCCGCCTCAGCCAGCACTTCCCGGGCTGCGGCGACGAGCCGGGCGGCGTTTCGGGAGGCGTCGGCCCTCGGCCCGCGCTTGCTATCTGGGGACATCCCCGTATACGGTACCGGCAGTTAAACGGGGAGTACCCCATTTAGTTTGGAGGACCCGCGGTGGCCCTGACCACGGACGACCGGATCGCCATCACAGACCTGATCAACCAGCACGGTCACCTGTCCGACCGTGGCGACTTCGACGGCCTGGCGGACCTGTTCACCGTGGACGTCACCTACGACGTGTCCGCACTGGGAGGTGCCGCGCTGGCAGGTCTTTCCGCCGTCCGCGAAGCCGCGCTGGCCCGGGCCGATGCCAACCCGGTCGCTCACCACGTGACCAACATCGTCGTGCGCGAGATGGCGGACGGCAGCGTCCACGCCCTGTCCAAGGGGCTCGGAATCATGGCGGACGGGTCGGCCAACAGCGTCACCTACGAAGACACCATCGAACGGACGGCAGCCGGCTGGCGCATCACGCACCGCGTCGTCCGACCCCGGCGCACGCCCCTGCGGGACTGACTGCCGAGTCCGCTCCCGGCCGAGGACAAGGTGGTCGCCCGTCGATGCTGGGCTCGCCGGCCGTGGATCAGTCGACCAGGCCGGACTGATAGGCGAAGACCACGAGTTGGGCGCGGTCGCGGGCGGACAGCTTTACCATGGCCCGGCTGACGTGGGTGCGGGCTGTCGCCGGGCTCAGCACCAGGCGGGCCGCTATCTCGTCGTTGCTCAGGCCTTCGCCGACCAGACCGACGACTTCACGTTCGCGGTCGGTCAGGGCGTCGAGGCGGGGATGCGGGCGCAGCACCCGGGTCGGCCGAGAGGCGAACTCGCGCACCACCCGCCGGGTCACCGAGGGCGACAGCAGCGCCTCGCCGGCGGCGACCAGGCGGATCGCGCGGACCAATTCGGCGGGCTTCGTGTCCTTGATGAGGAAGCCGCTCGCACCGTGGCGCAGGGCGTCGAAGACGTAGGCGTCGATCTCGAAGGTCGTCAGCACGATCACCCGGGTGCCGGTCAGGCCGGGGTCCGCGGCGATGCGGCGGGTCGCCTCGATGCCGTCGATGCCCGGCATGCGCACGTCCATCAGCACCACGTCGGGCCGGTGCGCCCTGGCCTGCTCGACGGCGGCGAGGCCGTCCGCCGCCTCGCCGGCCACGATCATGTCGTCCTCGCTGGTCAGCAGGGTGCGAAGGCCGAGCCTGACGAGATCCTGATCGTCCGCGATGACCACTCGGATCGCTGCGCCCGCGGTCATCGGCTCACCGGGAGGGTTGCGGTTACGGCGAAGCCGCCCTCGGGGCGGGGGCCCGCGGTCAGGGAGCCGCCGAGGGCTGACACGCGTTCCTTCATGCCGGCGAGGCCGTGGCCGTGCGGAGCCGGCTGGGGTGGCCCGCCGCGGCCCGTGTCGCTGATCGAGATCTTCAGGCCGTCGTCCGTCAGGGCGAGACTGACCGATGCGGTTGCCGTGCCCGCGTGCCGCAGGACGTTGGTCAGGGATTCCTGGACTATGCGGTAGGCCGCCAGGTCCACCGCCGCCGGCAGGGCGGTCAGGGGGCCGTCGACCTCGACCGCCACCGGGACTCCCACCGCGCGGGTGCGGTCGACCAGCGCGTCCAGGCGGGCCAGGCCCGGGGCGGGGGAGCGGTCGTCGAAGTCGTCGCCGCGGCGGACCGCGCCCAGGGTGGCGCGGAGCTCGTCGAGGGACTCGCGGCTGGTGCGGCTGATCGCGATCAGCGCCGCCTCGGCCTGCTCCGGCTGTTTCGGGAGCACGTGCAGGGCGATCTCCGCCTGCATCATGATCGCGGCGAGGCCGTGGCCGACCACGTCGTGCACCTCCTGGGCGACTCGGAGCCGTTCGGCGTCCGCCTGCCGGCGGGCCTCGTCGCGGCGGTTCTGCAGCACCTGCTCGCGCCCCACGCGCACGGTCACCCCGATCGCCAGCGGGCCGGTCACCCAGGCGACCTGCGGGGCGACCGCCTCCATGCTGAAGCCGTCGCCGGCCAGCCCGGTGAGGATCAGCAGGGCGAGCGCCCCCGCGGCCGTGATCGCCGCCGGCCGCAGCGGGGTGTGCGCCGCCACCGAATACATCGCGATCGCCAGGCTCAGCAGGATCGGCCCGAACGGGTTGCCGCCCAACAGGTAGAGGCAGACCGCCACGGTGGTGATCGCCAGGACGGTCACCGGCAGCAGGCGCCGGGCGGCCAGCGCCACGGCGGCGATGACCACGAGTGCGTAGGCCCAGCCGGAGATCGACGGGATGCCCTGGTTGCGGCCCGCGGGCGCCGTGCCGATCAGGCCGAGCGCCAGCAGCGCGAGCGCGAGCAGCCCGTCCGGCAGATATCTCCGCACCCTTCGCATGACGCTCACAGGATGTCACGGCGACGCAGCAGCGCGCCGCCCAGCGCCGCGAACACCAGCAGGTATGCCGCCACCACCAACGCCGCCTGGCCGCCGCCGACCAGCGCCTCGACGCCGGGTGTGTCCGCACCCGCGCCGAGCGCCGAGACCACCGAGCCCGCGTTCGGGCCGGGCAGGGCCTTCTGCAGCTGCGCCACCCAGCCCAGCAGTGGCGCGGCGATCAGGGTCAGCAGATTCTGGACCGCGAGCAGCCACACCAGGCCCAGGCCCACCGGCAGGGCGACCCCGCGCAGCGCGATGCCCAGCAGCGCGCCGAGCACCGTCCACATCGCCGCGATCAGCCAGCCCGCGCCGATCCCGGTCAGCAGCTCACCCGCGCCCGGCCAGTTGATCGGCCGGACCTCGGCGAGCGCGACAGCGACGCTCGCCACCGCCCCCACGGCGAAGACGGCGAGCACCCCGGCAAGCGCGCCCAGGCAGACCGTGACGAGTTTGGCGGCATACACCCGCAGGCGGTCCGGATCCTGGGTCAGGACCGTCTTCCAGGTGCCCCAGGCGTATTCGCTGCCGGCCGCCAGCACGCCGAGGATCAGCATCAGCGCGCCGAGGAACACCGGCAGGCCGCCGACCGAGTTGCCGACGAGTTGATCCGGCAGCAACGCCGCCAGGCCGCGGTCGGCGCGGGGCCCGCCCGTGCCGCCGGCATAGCCCGCGTAGGGAATCAGGTAGGTGAAGGTCAGGCTCAGGCCGAGGGCGATCGCCAGCAGCGCCCAGATCGCCGGGCGGCGGACCAGCTTGAGCGCCTCGGCTCGGATGTCGTCACGCATGGCTTTCTCCGGAGGTCAGGGCGAGGAAGGCCGCCTCGAGGCTGCGTTCCTCGGCGCGCAGCTCGCTGACCGCGATGCCCGCGCCGACGAGCACGGCGTTTACCTCGGCGGCGCGGGCCGGTGGCACGCTGAGCCGCAGGCCGCCGTCGGCGACCTGGACGGCCGCCGCGCCGAGCAGGCTGCGGGCCCGCACCGCGGCGTCCGCCAGCGGCGTCGCGACCAGCCACAGGCCGGGCTCGCCGCGCAGCTCGGCGACCGTGCTCTCGGCCACCAGCCGCCCGGCCGCGATGACGCCGACCCGGTCGCACAGCTCCTGCACCTCGGTCATCAGGTGGCTGGAGAGCAACACCGTGCAGCCGGCCGCGCCGAGGCGGCGGATCAGCAGCCGCATGTCGGCCATGCCCGCCGGATCCAGGCCGTTGGTCGGCTCGTCGAGCACCACCAGGCGAGGGTCTTTGAGCAGGGCCGCGGCCACGCCGAGGCGTTGCTTCATGCCGAGCGAGTAGGCCGCGAAGCGGTCGCCGGCCCGGTCGCTCAGGTCGACCTGGTCGAGCACGGCCGCGATCCGGCCGGCGGCGACGCCGGCGTGCCGGGCCATGACCCGCAGGTTGTCGCGACCGCTGAGGTATGGATAGAAGGCGGGGCCCTCGATGAGCGCGCCGACGCCGTCGAGCCGCCCCGGTGGCCGGCCGAACAGGCGCACCTCGCCGGCGGTGGGCCGGATCAGGCCCAGCAGCATGCGCAGGGTGGTGGTCTTGCCGGCGCCGTTGGGACCGAGGAAGCCGTAGACCTCGCCGGTGCGGACGCGCAGATCCAGGCCGTCGACGGCGGTGAGCGCGCCATATCGCTTTGTGAGGCGCCGGGCCTCGACGGGTGGTGTCATGCGCCCATCGTGCTCGGGGGCGGGGTGGGGCGCGTCCGCTCAGAAGCGACGGTTTGCGTACGCCTCAGGTCGTACGGCCGGGCTCAGAGCAGCTTGCGCAGCTTCAGCAGATCGAAGGGGTTGGCCTTGACCGTCACCTGGCGCGACGCGATCGCGCGGGTGACGTCGAGCCGGCCGGTGACCAGCGCGATCAGGTCGTCGGCGGCCGCGGTCAGGGCGATCTTGGCCGTCGGGTCGTCGCCGTCGGCGATGTCGACCAGGCGGCCGCCGGTCAGCCGGGCGTGGAAGGCGGCGCCCAGGTCGCTCACCCGGCAGGCGAGAGTGCGATCCAGGTCGAGCTTGCCGCGGGTCGCCGCGTTCGCGTCCAGCCGGGCGGCAAGATCATGCAGCGCCTGCCGGCACTCATCCACGCTGGCCAAGTCCAACCTCCTGCACGACGCCACCTCGACGCTCCGCACGGTACCGCAAGGCACCTGCGGGTACGCCCGGTAGCGTGGCACCAGCACACGCGTGGCGCGGGTCGGAGGGGAGCAACATGCAGGACGCATGGCGGGCGTATCTGGAGATGGCGCTCGGATTGACCGAGGCACCCCGCAAGCGGGCCCAGCAGGTGGCCGGCGAGCTCGTGAACCGGGGCGGCGCGACCGCCGTGCAGCTGCAGGGTCTGGTGGAGGATCTGCTGTCGACCGGCGTGGCCAACCGCGAGGCGCTGACGAACATCGTCCGCTTCGAGGTGGACCGGGCGCTCGGGCTGGTCGGTCTGGCCACGGCCGACGAGGTGTCCGACCTGAACACCCGGGTGCGCGATCTGGAACGGCAGCTGCGCCAGGCGCGCGCGAGCGCGGCCGCCGGCGGTACGGGCGCCACGAGCGCCGAGGCGGCCGAGGTGACCCTGGCTGAGCCGGGCCCGGCCGATGTCGCGCCGCCGGCGAAGAAGGCCGTGGCGAAGAAAACGGTGGCGAAGAAGGCCGTGGCACGCAAGGCGGTCAAGGCGACTCCGAACGCGATGCCGGCCGCCGCCGCACCCACGACGAACACAATGCCCGCCGCGGCCGCCGCGCCGGCCCGGACGGCCGGCTCGGCCACGGGCGACGAGGCTCCCGAGGCCCAGCCCGCTGCGGTGAAGGCGGCAACGCCGGGAGCGGTCACAGCCAAGCGGGTGCCGCCGAAGGCCGCTCCGGGCAAGGCCGCTCCGGGCAAGGCCGCTCCGGGCAAGGCCGCTCCGAGTAAGGCCGCTCCGAGTAAGGCCGCTCCGGCGAAGGCGGCGAAGGCCCCAGGGACGGCGAAGGCCGCGCCTGCGGAGCCGGCCACCCCGGCGGGAACCGCGGCAGCGCCGACCGCGCCGGTGAAGGAAGCCGCAGCGGCGACGGAACTGCCCCCGGCCGTCCCTGCGGCGAAGAAGGTCGCGGCCAGAAAGAAAGCCACCCCTGTGACGGCCACACCGGCGACGAGCGTCGGGGGCAGCACTGGCGCCGGGACGCCGGCGGATGGTGCCGCCGCGAAGGGAACCCCGGCCAAGGCGGCGAAGAGCACCCCGGCCAAGGCCGCGAAGAGCACCCCGGCCAAGGCCGCGAAGAGCACCCCGGCCAAGGCCGCGAAGAGCACCCCGGCCAGGCCCGCGAAGAGCACCCCGGTCAAGAAGGCCGCTAAGAAGACGACCAACCCCGCCACGCCGGAGGCCACGCCGTGACGTACCCGCATCAGCCACCTCGCCCCGGTCCGCAGCCCGGCGGTTTCCGTCCGGGCCCGCCTCCCGGCGGCTACCGCCCAAGCCCGCCCCCGGCCGGGCAACCAGCGGCCGCGCAGCCCACCGGCCAGCCCAACGCCGGCCAGCAGCCGGTTGAACAGCAGCCGGTCGAGCAGCGGCCGGTCGGACAGCAGGCCCCCGCAGCGGAGCACCGCCCGGACGCGACCACCGGCACCGGGCACCCCGCCGTCGACGCCGTGCTGCAGGCGCTGGCCAACGCCGCGGCGCTCGCCCCGAGTGACCAGATCGCCGAGTACGAGGCCGCGCACCAGGTGCTCCAGGAGACCCTGGCCGGCATCGACCGCTGATTCCCCGTACCGGAGAAAAGGTTCTTATCCCATGGCCCGCCGTGCCCGTCTCGACGCCGAGCTCGTCCGCCGCAAGCTGGCCCGCTCCCGGGACCAGGCCGCCGCGCTCGTCGCGGCCGGCCGGGTCCAGGTCCGTGGCACCGTGGCGCAGAAGGTCGCCACCATGATCGACCCGGCGGATCCGGTCGTCGTCACCGGCGACGATCCGGCCACCGAGTACGTCTCCCGGGGCAGCCACAAGCTGGCCGGCGCCCTGGCTGCCTTCACCGGCCTGCAGGTCGCGGGCCGCCGGTGCCTCGACGCCGGCGCCTCGACCGGCGGCTTCACCGACGTGCTGCTGCGCGGGGGCGCCGGGCATGTCTACGCCGTCGACGTCGGTTACGGCCAGCTCGCCTGGCCGCTGCGCACCGACGAGCGGGTCACCGTCATGGAACGCACCAACGTGCGGACCCTGACGCCCGACGTGCTCGGCGGTCCGGTCGATCTCACCGTCGCCGATCTGTCGTTCATCTCACTGCGGCTCGTGCTGCCCGCGCTCGCCGCCTGCACCGGCGCCGACGGCGATCTCGCGCTGATGGTCAAGCCGCAGTTCGAGGTCGGTAAGGAGCGGGTCGGTTCCGGCGGTGTCGTCCGGGACCCGCTGCTGCGGGCCGAGGCCGTCCTGGACGTGGCCGCCACCGGCGCCGGGCTGGGCCTCGGCGTCGCCGGGGTGGCCGCCAGCCCGCTGCCCGGCCCGAGCGGCAATGTGGAGTTCTTCCTGTGGTTCCGCCGGGACGCGCCGCCGGCCGATGCGGCCCGGGTGCATGCCGTTGTCGCCGCCGGGCCGTCCGGCACGGTAGCCTCCGCCGGGCCGGCATCGCCGCCGGTTTCGCACCTGATGGAGGATTCGTGACGCGGTCCGCCTTGTTGGTCACCCACACCGGTCGCCGGCAGAGCACCCAGCATGCCCAGACCGTCGCCCGCGACCTGGTCGCGGCCGGTTTCGAGGTACGGGTGATCGCCCAGGAGGTCGCCGACCTCGAGCTGCCGCCCGGTGTGACGCCGGTCGACGATCCCACGGCCGCCGAAGGGGTGGAGATCGTCGTCGCGCTCGGTGGCGACGGCACCTTCCTGCGCGCCGCCGAGCTGGCCCGCCCGGCCAAGGCTCCGCTGCTGGGCATCAACCTCGGCAAGGTCGGCTTCCTGGCCGAGGTCGAGCTGAACAACATCGACCAGACCGTGCGGGACATCGTCGCCGGCGACTACACCGTGGACGAACGGCTCACCCTGGACGTGCGCGCCGAGTACGACGGCCGGCTGATCGCCGACTCGTGGGCGCTCAACGAGGTCAGCGTCGAGAAGGGTCAGCGGGCGCAGATGCTCGAGCTGCTCGTCGACGTCGACGGGCGGCCGCTGTCGCGGTACGGGTGCGACGGTGTTGTGTGCGCCACACCGACCGGCTCCACGGCGTACGCGTTCTCGGCCGGCGGCCCGGTCGTGTGGCCCGAGGTCGAGGCGCTGCTGCTGGTGCCGATAAGCGCACACGCCCTGTTCAGCAAGCCGATCGTGACCGCTCCGACGTCCGTGTTCGTGCTGACCGTCGACCCGTACACGTCGTTCGCGGTGCTCTGCTGCGACGGCCGGCGCACCTGGGATCTGCCGCCGGGTGCCCAGGTCACCGTGCAGCGCGGTGAGCTGCCGGTGCGGCTCGTGCGGCTCGCCCCGCGGCCGTTCACCGACACTCTCGTGGCCAAGTTCGCGCTGCCGGTCGACGGCTGGCGTGGGAACCGACGCTGATCGACCGGGCGCGGTGGGCAATCTGACCGGGTGCGGTGGGCAATTGTCGGTGGGCACCGATACTGTTCGCCCTGTGCTGGAGGAACTGCGCATCACCGGGCTCGGCGTCATCGACGACACGACGTTGCGGCTGACCACGGGCATGAATGCCATCACCG